>ERZ808037.499-NODE-499-length-36067-cov-31.107335_pt1 | contig 36067 bp, 28 predicted proteins | sample MGYA00380190_ERZ808037 | MGnify/ENA primary metagenome ERZ808037 (study PRJEB31490, sample SAMN06133399) | mouse gut metagenome | isolation source: J9 | host: mice | place: China: Chengdu | collected 2015-05 ...
CAATATGTCAATTTCGTTAATCATCGTCCGATTGGGCAGATAAAGTATTCGCTAATTTAATTCTACCAACAGGTATAATTTATAAGATTTATATGTCTTATGCGAATTATTTGCGGGCTGGGGTGAGGGATACAAAAAAGCCGGCGGATGCCGGCTTTTTTAGGATTTTTGCCCGAAGGACATTTGAATTTTTGCCCGAGGGGCATTTTGGCTTGTAGCCCGGAGGGGCTTTAGATTTCTGGCCCGGTGATCCTGAGGTCAGGGGCCGGGAGATGCGTTACTCCTTGATGCGGGTCTTGGCTTTCTCCTTTGATTTTACGGAGGAGGTTTTGTCAAGGTCTTTTTCGTCTTTTACGTCGATTTCGTTGCGGTTGTGGTCGAGTACGCAATACTGCAGGTAGGCGAGCGACTCGTCGGGGAGGATCTTAAATTTGCCTCCGATCTTCATGCGCCAGCGGCGGGCTTCAGAAATGAGACCTTTGGTGAGGTAGGCATGGACGAACGGATGGACGTAAAGGATGAAATTCTTCTGATGAAGATGGTTGACCAGATAGTCGAGTTTCTCTTTGAGGGTATCGGTGAAGAGCAGCGAGGGCTGCACTTCGCCTTTGCCGAAGCATGAGGGGCATGTCTCGGTGGTGGTGATGTCGAGCACGGGGCGTACGCGCTGGCGTGTGATTTGCATCAGGCCGAACTTGCTGAGAGGCAGGATGTTGTGGCGGGCGCGGTCGGTGGCCATCACTTGGCGCATGTGGTCGTAGAGGGCCTGGCGGTGTTCGCTCTTGGCCATATCGATAAAGTCGACCACGATGATGCCGCCCATATCGCGCAGGCGGAGCTGGCGGGCGATTTCGTCGGCGGCGCGGATGTTGACGTCCAGGGCGTTGGTCTCCTGGTCGGAGCCGGCCTTGGTGCGGTTGCCCGAGTTGACGTCGATGACGTGGAGCGCCTCGGTATGCTCGATGATGATGTATGCGCCTGATTTGAAAGATACTGTCTTGCCGAACGACGATTTGATCTGGCGGGTGATGTTGAAATGGTCGAAGATGGGCTGGTCAGACGAGTAGAGATGGACGATGTCGGCTTTCTCGGGCGAGATGAGGCTGACGTATTTTTTTATCTGCTCGAGAGCTTCGGGATCGTTGACGTAGATGTCTTCGAAGCTGGGCGAGAAGATGTCGCGGAGCACTCCTACGATGCGGCTCTCTTCCTCGAAGATGAGCGACGGGACGGGGGCTGTGCGCGCTTTGGCTACGGTCTGATTCCAGGCCTGAAGGAGCGTCTGGAGCTCGTGGTTAAGCTCGGCTACTGATTTTCCTTCGGCCGAGGTGCGGATTATGACGCCGAAATTTTTCGGTTTGATGCTCTCGACCAGATGGCGGAGGCGCAGCTTTTCGGCGGTGGATTTAATCTTTTGCGAGATCGATATTTTGTCGTTGAAGGGCATGAGCACCATGTAGCGGCCGGTGAAGGAGATCTCGGTGGTCAGGCGTGGACCTTTGGATGAGATGGGCTCCTTGACGATCTGGACCATAAGTTCGCGTCCGGCGGTGAGCTGGTCGGTGATGGTGCCGTGTTTGTCAATATCGGGCAGAAGTTTCATGCGCGATATGTCGGGGAGTTTGCCCGTGGGACGGCGCATTGGGCGGGGCTTTTTGCCCTGAGCGGAGGGGGAGTTGGAGGCGTCGGGCGACGAGGGATCCTCGGGCTCGCCGAACACCTGTTTGAGAAACTCGGAGTAGGTGGAGAAATGAGGGCCAAGATCCAGATAATGAAGGAACGCGTCTTTATCATAGCCTACGTTGACGAATGCAGCGTTGAGTCCCGGCATCAGCTTCTTCACCTTGGCGACGTAGATGTCGCCGACGGCGTAAGCGATGTCGCGGCTCTCCTTCTGCAGCGACACGAGGCGGCCGTCCTCAAGGAGTGCTATCGACACTTCTTTAGGCTGGACATCGACTATGAGTTCGCTTTTCATTAAGTGGGGGATGGATTAGGGGTTGATTACTGAGATTGCTGCCATAAAAAGCGAAACAAACTTTTATGCGGCTGCCGGGCTGACCGGGGCCACATGAAAGTTTGTTCCATTGCTTGAGCAGATGATCGGGGCTTGACGCCGAAGGGGCTGACGGGCAGCCTGTCGAGGCGTTCAGGCCCGTGGGCTGCTACTTATTTCTTCTTGTGGCGATTCTTGCGAAGACGTTTTTTACGCTTGTGTGTAGCCATTTTGTGGCCTTTTCTTTTCTTTCCGCTTGGCATATCGGTTAGATTTTAATTAGTTGGAATTGTTAAGATTGGGTAAGCTTATGCTTTCACCTCTTCCATGAACACTTTTGCGGGCTTGAAAGCGGGGATCTTGTGCTCGGGGATGATGATGGTGGTATTCTTGGAGATGTTGCGGGCAGTCTTCTGCGAGCGGGTCTTGATGATGAACGAGCCGAAGCCGCGGAGGTAAACAGCCTCACCGTTTGCGAGGGAGTCCTTTACTACGTCCATGAATTTTTCGATGGTTTCGAGAACTGCGGCCTTTTCGATGCCGGTAGTCTTTGAAATCTCGTTTACGATTTCTGCTTTAGTCATAGTTGTTATGTATGCTTTAAAATGTGATTAATTTGAATAATCAGATAAACTGTTGAGAAAGAGGGGGATGGCCCACCCGCAGGAGTTTGGCCAAATTTTGCAACTGCAAATATCGGATTTTTTTTTGAAACGAGCGCAATAAAGATGCGAAAATCGCTAATTTTTTTTTAGTTAGCGGTTTGGCGGCGATTTTTTTTGCGCTAAAAGCCGGCTCTTAGATGTCCCTCAGGCGCCACCATGAATAGGAGATGCGCGAGTCGACCGTATCAAGCTGCTCCAGGCGTTTGAGGCGGCCGACGGCGAGGATGGTAAGCGGCAGGGCTATGATCTCGTAGACGGTCTTTAGCATGGCCTGGGTTACGATGAGCGAGAATATGACGCTCCAGGGGAGGGTGCCGGCAAAGGCTACGGGGAAGAATATGAGCGAGTCGATGGTCTCGCCGCATAGCGTCGACGCTATGGCGCGGGCGGAAAAGCTGCGCCGGGAGTTTCCCGGGGCATGGGAGGCCTGAGCCGTGGCTGAATGGCCGGTCTGAAATTCAGCTGTATCAACCTTTTGTGCCGCAGAGGCTGTATGAGTTTTCATGGCGCGGGCTTTCATGCGGCTCATTACCAAGGCGTTGACCATGGAGCCGCAGATGAAGGCAGCGAACGATGCGCCCATGATGCGCGGTACGCTCGAATAGATCACCTTCATGGCCTCTTGATGGGTCCATTCGGCGCTCCCCGGCAGCCAGATGGCAACATTGAGCAGCAGGGCTACCAGAGCACTCATGGCGAAGCCCGTCCAGATCATCAGGCGAGCTTTGCGGAAGCCGTAGATTTCTACCACACAATCGTTGATAATATATGATATGGGGAAGACGATGACGCCGGCGGTGATGGTGAACCATCGCAGCGAGATGGTCTTCATCTCGACGAGGTTCGACACGATGAGGCAGACCACGAACGTGACCGAAAGCATCATGAACGTGACTGTAAGGCCGGGACGCTGAGCAGCAGGCTGCTCGGTGCAGCCGGCAGGGCATGAGGCGGATGTTGTTGACATAGATTCTTGTTTTTAACGAGGGTGCAAGCACTCGATGGTTCTCTCTTTTGCGGTCCGTCCGGGCGAAACAGGGCAGTATTTAATCCCTTAAGAAGTCGTCAGACGGCCGATTTAGGCTGCAAAGATACAAAAATGCCGCGATGTGGCGAAATCCGTCGCCTGCATCGCGGTCTAAAGTTCTCATTATATAGCAAAAAAATGGCAGAAGAAAAAATCTGTGTGGTAATCCGGGGCCGGGATCCCGGAGGGCGGAGGCTATTCGCGCTCGTAGTAGATGGTCGTGGGGCCATACATCGAGCTTGCGGGCCATGTGATGCTCATCTCGTCATCGTCGTAGACGTTGATGGTGCAGGTGAGGTTATAGGCCGGAGCGCCTGCGGGCATCATCGTGAAGTAGATGTAATCGCCTGCACACGTGTAGCTGAAATCCAGGTACGAACCTGTGGAGGTCGACTGCCAGTAGCCTGAGCCGGTGGAGTAGAACACCATGATTTCGTCCTCGGCATACTCGTTCTCCCAAGTGCCGGTGATGGTCCAGTCGGGTGAAGGGCCATCGTCGTCATCGTCGGTGCATCCGGTGGTGCCGATGGCGATCACCAGCGCGCCGAACATTGCCATTGCCAGAGCCACAAGGCGTCCGAGCTTGCGGGCCATGCGGTGCTCGTCTTCACGGGCGGCCGGGCGGATGGATGGATTGGGAGTGCGGTTCATAGTGAGCAAGGTTGAAAAGTGCGGCTCCGAAGAGGGGAGCCTTAGATGTTATCCCTTAAGAACTGTTTTAATATTGTAACATTTGCGTCACAGAAAAGTGCGAAACCCCGCCCCCTTTAACTAATTTTAACGTCAGACACCGGCGGCTACCGCTCCCGCCGAGCTGTGCATGGCTTTGGCGTGAGCCGCATAGAGCGACTTTGCCGGGGTGGGGGAGCGGCGCTTTGATGACTTCGGAAATAATAAATGAGGCCTCAGGCCGTTAAATAATAGATGAATAATGTGATAAGATATATAATGAGGGTGGCGGTAGCCATGGTGGCTATGGTGGCCGTGGGGATGCCTGCGGCGCATGGAGCACGCCTTAACGATAAGGAATTGAATCGCCCGTATGCTGACAACCGGCGCTGGAACCTCGGCTTCGGTATCGGCCTGACAACGTTCGACCTGACGTTTCACCACAACGACTTCGTGACTGACGACGGGCGCAAATGGTTTGCCGAGCAGCCCTCGTTCTCGCCCGGATTCGCTGTGAACGGTCTGTTCAACTTGCGTCTGAACAATTATTTCAGCGTTCGCGTCACTCCCGGTATGCTTTTCGGCAACCGTGTGGTGAAATTCATCGACAAGGCCACCGGCGAAGCCACCGGCGAAGAGCAGAAGCAGGACATCAAATCAGCCTATCTGGTGCTTCCCGTGGATATCAAATTCGCTTCGCAGCGCATGCGCAACATCCGCCCCTACATGATTGCCGGAGTGATGCCATCGGTGGATGTGCTGAAGAAAAAATCTGACTATCTGAAGCTGAAATCATCGGATTTCATGCTGTCGGTGGGCTTCGGATGCGACATCTATCTGCCGTATTTCAAGCTGATGCCCGAGCTGAAATTCTGCTTCGGCCTGAGCGATGTGCTTCAGCACGACCGTCCCGACCTGGTCGATGACCCCGAACGTCTGAACGTGTCGAATTCGTTCAAGAAGGCCACCACAAAGATGGTAGTGCTTACATTCTATTTCGAATAGGCAGAGGCATGCGATTAGTTAACAGCCTTAGCATCAGAAATAAGAGTAGGAAACAAACGATTTTACCGATGAACAACCCCCAAAGATATAAAGGCCAAAGATATAAAGGCATTGTGTCGTGGCTTCGGCGCCGCATGGCCGCAGCAGTGGCCTTTCTGGCGGCTGCAATGGCCGGATTCCCGGCTGCAGCGCAGACCGACGCCCAGTTTTCGCAATATTTCGAGGTGCCGGCCTACTACAACGCCGCTGCCATCGGTACGACCGACCTGCTGAAAATCCGCGCCGGAATGCGCATGCAGTGGGTAGGGATCGACAACGCTCCGCGCACCTTCTTAGGGGCGGCCGATATGCCCTTCAAACTGTTCGGCAAGCGCTTCGGAGTGGGACTGGTCATGCAGCAGGAGAGCCTCGGTCTGTTCAAGAATATGAACCTCGGCGCCCAGATAGCCTACAAGCAGAAACTCTTCAAGGGGACGCTCTCCATTGGCCTGCAGGTCGGATTCTTCGACCAGAATTTCAAGGGCTCCGACGTGTATATCCCCGATGACGACGATTACCATCAGGTCACTGACGACGCCATCCCGCAGCAGGACATCCGAGGCAACGCCTTCGATATGGGTTTTGGTTTGTTCTACACCCACAAATGGTTCTGGGCCGGTCTGTCGGGCACTCATCTGAACTCCCCGTCGGTAAAACTCAACTCAGAATCAGGCGCCGACGGCGAGGAGCGCAACTACGAATTCCAGCTCGGACGCACGCTATATTTCATGGGCGGGAGCAATATTCAGATTAAAAATACGTTATTTGAAGTGATGCCCTCCGTGCTTGTGAAGACCGATTTCACATTCACAACCGGGGAAGCCACCGTGCGCACGCGCTACAATAAATTCCTGACCGGAGGCGTGGGCTACCGGTGGAAAGACGCCATATATGTGGTGCTCGGAGCTGAATTCAAGGGCTTCTTCCTTGGCTACAGCTACGACTATCCCACCTCGGCGATAGCCAAGGCTTCATCGGGCAGCCATGAGATCTTCGCCGGCTACAGCCTCAAGCTCGATCTGGGCGACAAGAACCGGCACCGCCACAAGAGCGTGCGCATCATGTAGCGCCGGCGTAGCCATCTGACACAACAACAGCCGCCCGGCTGACCCCGGGCCATAACCAACACAGCAACAATCACTCTCTATAGAATATGAGCAAGAATATTTCGTTATATCTTCTTCCGGTAGCAGCAGGGCTTCTGATGGCATCGTGCGCATCGGGCCGACGCAGCGCCACCGGCGGCGAAGTGACCGGCGTTGGCGGTACTTCGTGGGCCGAGCCGACCCCTTACGGGATGGTTCTGGTGAGCCGCGGCTCTATGGATATGGGCCCCTCCAAACCCGACAGCGCCTGGAATCTGGCCGCCGACACCAAAGGTATGTCGGTCGACGCTTTCTGGATGGACGAGACCGAGGTCACGAACTCGAAATACAAGCAGTTCGTGTTCTGGGTGCGCGACTCCATCATCCGCGAGCGTCTGGCTGACCCTGCCTACGGCGGCAACGAAGAGTATAAAATCGAGGAAGACCGTGAGGGGAACCCCGTGACTCCGCATCTCAACTGGAACAAGCCTATACCCTGGCGCAATCCGGGCGAGGACGAGGCGCGTGCCATCGAGAGTGTCTACCGCACCAACCCCATCACCGGTCAGCGTGAGCTGGATCCTACCCAGCTCAACTACCGTTACGAGATCTTCGATCAGACCTCGGCCGTGAAGCGTAAACACCGCCTCAACCCGCGCGACCGCGAGTATAACACCGACCGCCCCGTACCCACCGATATCCCCGTGATTTCGAAGGATACCGCCTACATCAACGATGAGGGCGAAATCGTGCGTCAGACCATTACGCGCGGCCTGACTGGCGACTACGACTTCCTCAACACATATATAGTAAATGTGTATCCCGACACCACCGCCTGGGTCAACGACTTCGAGAACGCTTACAACGAGCCCTACGTGCGCATGTATTTCAGCCACGGCGGCTACAGCGAATATCCCGTGGTGGGTGTCAGCTGGGAGCAGGCCAACGCCTTCTGCAACTGGCGCACCGACTTCCTCAAGCGTGCGCTCGGCAAAGACGGCATCTACGTGGAGCCATACCGCCTCCCCACCGAAGCCGAATGGGAGTATGCTGCCCGCGCCGGCGAGAATGAAAACATGTACCCCTGGGAAGGCGATCTCCCCATCAGTGAGGATAAGGGCTGTTTCTACGCCAACTTCAAGCCTAACGACGGCAACTACGTGAAAGACGGCCACCTGATCACCTCGCGTGTAGGCACTTATGCTCCCAACGATTTCGGCCTCTACGACATGGCCGGTAATGTGAGCGAATGGACCTCGACGGCCTACACCGAGGGGGTATCGAAGCTCACCAACGACCTCAACCCCGAATACCGCTACGCCGCAGCTAAGGAAGACCCCTACAAGATGAAGCGCAAGATTGTGCGCGGAGGTTCCTGGAAAGATGTGGCCCACAATATCCGAAGCGACATCCGCATGTGGGAGTATCAGAACGAACAGCGCTCCTACATAGGATTCCGCTGCGTGCGCTCGCAGATCGGATTTGCCCGCGGCCAGCAGCTCAATGGGAAAAAGTAAATGAATCTCGCAGAAGTCACAACCATACAGAAAAATGGGAAAGATTAAAACCTACAAGCGCGGCCTGTCGGCCTTCATCTCTTCCGATAAGGGGCAGCGTTTCTTCAATTTCGCTTATTCGATCGGTGCAGCCATCGTGATCTGGGGTGCACTCTTCAAGATCCTCCACCTCCCCGGCGGCAACTTCCTGCTCTCGCTGGGTATGGGCACCGAGGTGCTGATGTTCATCCTGACGGCCTTCGACCGTCCGCCGCGCGAATACAAGTGGGAAAACGTATTCCCCGTGTTCGATACCGAGAATCCCGAAGACCGCCCCGACTTCGCTACCGGCGAAGGAGTGAACGGCGGAGCCGGCGGCGGCGGCACTGTAATCATCGGCGGGGGAACCACTGCAGCTCCCGGCTCGGCTCAGGCAGCTGCGCGTCAGGACATCCCGACGCCCGTGCTCTCCGACAATGCCTCGCCCGCCGAGGTGATGAACCGCGTGACCGACGCAACGCAGCTCTATCTGGCCCAGATTACCGATATGACCAACGAGCTGCGCCACCTGCAGGATACTACCCGAGCCCTCAACGGCGTCAGCGACACCCTGCTGGCATCGTATAAGGCTATCACCGAGAATTCCGAGCAGATTACCGCCAGCTCCACCGGCTATGTGGAGCAGATGCAGAGCCTCAACCGCAACATCTCCGGCCTGAACACCATCTACGAGATTCAGCTCAAGAGCGTATCGTCGCAGCTTGACGCCATCGACACCGTCAACCGCGGCATCAAGGATATCGGCGACATGTACCGCCACTCGTCGGAGCAGAGCGCCCGCTACTGCGAAGAGACCGAGAAAATGGCCGTCTACATGGCTCAGCTCAACTCGGTGTACGAGAAGATGATCACGGCCATGACCATCAACATGTACCGTCCCATGGGCGGCATGCCCGAAGGTATGCCCGTGCCTCCGGCCGGTGCATCCTCATCCCCGGCCGGTGCATCCTCAGCTCCCGCCGCTTCCGGCGCCGCTCAGGCTCCCGGAGCCAATCAGGCATAACCCGTCAGGAGGTGATTTCCGCCTCCGCCTATGCCGAAAGATCATAAACCAGAATCAATCCATCTAAATCCGAACTCCATAAATGGGTAGCAACAACACAAGGCTTTCACCGCGACAGAAGATGATAAACCTCATGTATATCGTCCTCACCGCCATGTTGGCCCTCAACGTGTCGAGCGATGTGCTCAACGGTTTCACCCAGGTGGAGGAAGGCCTCAAGCGCACCAACACCAACGTTGAGCAGCGCAACTCCGCCATCCTCTCCACTCTGGAGGCTTTTGCCGCGCAGAACCCCGACAAGGGTAAGCGTTGGTATGACAAGGCCACGGAAGTGCGCCGCGTCACCGACGGCATCTACCGTCAGATCGACTCGCTCAAGATGATGATAGTGCGCGAAGCCGACGGCGACGACGGCGACGTGAACAATATCGTCAACCGCGACGACCTGGAGGCCGCATCGGTAGTGATGCTCTCCGACGGCAAACACCGCGGCGCCAACCTGCGCCGTAGCCTCGACAGCTACCGCACATATATCACTTCGCTCATAACCGACACTGTCAAGCGCGCCTCGTTGGAGAGGTCGCTGTCCACTGAGCCTGTGCTCCGCAAGGGCACTCTGGGCAAGCAGTCGTGGGAGGAATCAAAATTCGTATCGCAGCCCGTGGTGGCGGCTGTCACGCTGCTTACCAAGCTGCAGAACGATGTGAAATTCGCCGAAGGCGAGGCCTTGAGCAATCTGCTGTCAAATGTCGACGCAGGCGATGTGCGTGTGAACGAGCTTAACGCTTTCGTCATCCCGCAGAGCCGCATTGTGATGCGCGGCGGCAAATATTCAGCCAACATCGTGCTGGCTGCCGTAGATACCACGGCGCGCCCCGAGATTTACATCAACGGTACCAAACTTTCCAACGACCGCGGCCTGTATGAATTCTCTACTGGCGCTACAGGCAATTTCGACTATAAAGGCTATCTGGAAGTGCCCCACGGCGACGGCAGCGTTACGCGTCATCCGTTCGAATCGAGCTATACCGTCATCGAGCCTACGGCCACCGTATCGGCCACGATGATGAATGTACTCTATGCCGGCATCGACAACCCGATTTCGATATCCGTGCCCGGTGTGCCCATGGGCTCCGTCAACGCTTCAATGACCAACGGCAGCCTTACCCGCAAAGGCGACCACTGGGTGGCTCACCCCACCAAGGTAGGCACAGAAGCCGTGGTGAGCGTTACGGCGCAGATGGACGGACATCCCATGAAGATGACCGAAACCAAATTCCGCGTGCGCAAGCTCCCCGATCCTACACCTTACATCGCATATAAGGACGCTCAAGGCAACACCTCCCACTACAAGGGCGGTGGCCGAGGCCTGTCGAAGGCGCTGCTTCTGGCTGCTCCCGGCATCGAGGCCGCTATCGACGACGACCTGCTCAACATCGCCTTCAAGGTGTTGAGTTTCGAGACCGTATTTTTCGACTCGATGGGCAACGCCATCCCGGAGGTGTCGAACGGTGCGCAGTTCTCCCAGCGCCAGAAGGATTCGTTCCGCCGTCTCAGCCGCGGCAAGCGCTTCTACATCTCGCGCGTCAAGGCTGTCGGTCCTGATGGCATCACACGCGACCTGGCGCCGATTGAGGTGATTGTCGGCTGACCTTCGGCCCCGCCGGCTCCAAACCCAACTCTCAGCATATACACATAAAAGTCTATGAAACTTTTTTCGAAATATCTTATCGCTCTCGTAGCCGCAGGCACGGCCCTCACGGCCGTCGCCCAGTCGCAGAGTTCCTCGTCGTCGTCGATCGTGCGCCGCGGGGGCTCGGAGCGTAACCGCAAGGCAGAGACCACCGCACCGGGCGTCACCGACCGCATGCAGCAGTTTTTCCAGACCAAGCAGCAGAACGATGCCGACCTGATGTGGATGCGTGTGATCTACCGCGACCTCGAGCTCGACAATCCCAAGAACGCGTCGCTCTATTATCCCGAGGATGTGATCGACGGACAGGAAAACCTCTTCCGCATCATCATGCGCCTGTTGGCCAACAATCAGCTCCCGGCCTACGAATATCTCGACGGCAAGGAGATCTTTACCGACCAGTACCGCATCAAGGTGCGCGACATGCTCGACCGCTTCCATGTGCTCTACACCGATGCCAAGGGTTCGACCGAGAAGAACCCGAAGTTTACCATCGAGGAGAGCGACGTGCCCGCCAACGAGGTGAAGGCCTACTATCTGCTTGAGCGCTGGGAGTTTGACTCTAAGAGCAACAAGACCCGGCGCGTGGTGGAGGCTCTCTGCCCCGTGCTGTCGCGAGCCGACGATTTCGGCACGGATGCCGTGCGCTACCCGATGTTCTGGGTGAAGATGAACGATCTGCGACCCTACCTGTCGCAGCAGTATATTTTCATCGACGACGACAACAACCTGCCGAAATACACCTACGACGATTTCTTCACGCTCTCGATGTACGACGGCGACATCTACAAGACCCGCAATCTGACCAACAAGTCGATGATGCAGATGTTCCCCGATCCCGACGACCGCAAGCGCGCTCAGGACAGCATTCAGAACCATCTTGACACCTTCGACAAGGGGATATGGGTGCCTTCGCGCGAAGAGGTGATCGCTGCCCGCGAGGCTCGTGAGGCCGCCGAAGAGGCTGCTGCCGCAGCCGCTGAGGGCCAGGAGATCGCCAGCCGCGACGGCGACACCGAGGAGGCCGCTCCTGCCCGCACCACCCGCGGACGCCGGGGATCCGCCACACGTGCCACAGCTAAGAAGAAATCTGTAGCTGCCAAGAAAGACGCAAAGAAGCCGAAGGCCCGCAAGGCCAAGAAGCCGAAATCCACTTCTTCGAACGCCGTAAGGTCAGTCCGCCGCAGAAAATAAACCCGTCGGGAGAGGCGGGCCACCGCCCCCAGGGCTTCATCCATGGCCCCCGATGAGCTGCCGCTCTTTCCATTTATCACATTCTCTTTAGCTTGCAGTAGCGCCGACCCATCCCCGGGCCGGCGCTTCGCATCCCCTGAATCGGAAGCGGGCGAAATCGAGGCGGCGAAATCCGGAATGAAATGAAGGCGTGAAAAACGGAAAATCGGGCGGCGCGAAAAAGACGCGAAAATTGGGAAATTGGGGGTGAGAAAAATTTGGATAATTGGCCGAGAATCACTAACTTTGCAGTCCCGATTCTATCCAAAAGGAAGAAAGCCCGGAGTCGTGAAGCTATTGGCCTGGCTTGCGACGCCGCTATCGGCTTGTGTTAATTAACTAATTTTAAAAGTTTTAGAAGTGGATACTTTAAGCTACAAAACCCTTACCCCCAATGCCCAGAGCATTGAGAAAGAGTGGGTACTGATCGACGCTACCGACCTCGTGCTCGGCCGTCTTTGCTCGGAGGTTGCCAAGATCCTTCGCGGCAAAAACAAACCCACCTATTCTCCCTTCGTTGCCTGCGGCGACAATGTGGTAATCATCAACGCCGACAAAGTGAACCTCACCGGCAAAAAGATGACCGACCGCGTTTATCTCAATTTCACCGGCTATCCCGGCGGCCAGCGCGAGCTCTCGCCTGAAGTGCTGATGAAGAAATCGTACAACAAGCACATCAAACCCGGCATGCACCCGCTGTATCTGCGCGTGCTCAAAGGTATGCTCCCCAAAAACCGTCTTGGTCGTCAGCTCATCAAGAACGTGCACGTGTTCAACGGTCCGGAGAACCCCTACGCCGACAAGAATTGCAAAGTGCTTGATCTCAAAAAGTAATAATCGCCAAATCTTCAAATAATGGAAACAGTAAATGCAGTAGGCCGTCGTAAAGCAGCCATCGCCCGTGTGATCCTTACTGAAGGCAACGGCGAAATCACCATCAACCACCGCACTCTCGACAAGTATTTCCCCTCGTCGATTCTGCAATACATCGTGCTCCAGCCGCTGAAAACTCTCAGCGTCGAAGGCAACTTCAACATCAAAGCCAACCTCGACGGTGGCGGTTACAAAGGTCAGGCCGAAGCTCTGCGTCTGGCTATCGCCCGCGCCCTTGTCAAGGTTAACCCCGACGACAAGAAGGCTCTCCGCGCCGAAGGCTTCATGACCCGCGACCCGCGCGTTGTTGAACGTAAGAAGCCGGGCCGTCCCAAAGCACGCAAGCGCTTCCAGTTCTCCAAGCGTTAATCGCTTTCCTCTCCTCTTTTCTCCATCGAGTTTAGTATCTAAATCCCGCGGATGGACCGCGTTCCCTACCCCGGGGTTGTAATTACCAAAAAGAACGTAAACAACTCTTTTATTCACAATGACTCCTACATTTGACCAGCTCCTTGAAGCTTCCTGCCACTTCGGTCACCTCAAACGCAAATGGAACCCCGCAATGGCCCCCTACATCTTCATGGAGCGCAACGGTATCCACATTCTCGATCTTTACAAGACCCAGGCTAAGGTTGAAGAAGCCGCAGCCGCTCTGAAATCGATCGCTAAAGCAGGCAAGAAGATCCTCTTCGTCGCCACCAAAAAACAGGCCAAACAAGTGACTGCCGACAAAGCTCAGGCCGTAGGCATGCCCTACGTCATCGAGCGCTGGCCCGGCGGTATGCTCACCAACTTCCCCACCATCCGCAAAGCCGTCAAGAAAATGGCCACCATCGACAAGATGACCAAAGACGGCACTTTCGACAACCTGTCGAAGCGCGAAAAACTCCAGATTTCCCGCCAGCGCGCAAAGCTGGAGAAGACCCTCGGCTCTATCGCCGACCTTAACCGTCTTCCCTCGGCTCTGTTCGTAGTCGACGTGCTCAAAGAGCGCATCGCTGTGGCTGAGGCCAACCGTCTCGGTATCCCCGTATTCGCTATGGTAGATACCAACTCCGACCCCTCGAACATTGATTTCGTGATCCCCGCCAACGACGACGCATCTAAGTCGATCGAGCTCATCCTCGACTGCGTATGCGGTGCCATCGCTGAAGGTCTCGAAGAGCGCAAGGTAGAGAAGGTTGACGCCAAGGAAGAAGACAAAGAAGCTGCTCCCCGCCGCGAGCGTCGCCGCCCCGTGCGCCGCGATGCCGAGGCTCCCGCTGCAGAAGCCGAGGCTCCCGCCGCTGAGGCTGAAGCTGCTGCTGCTGAGGCTGAAGCTGCTGAATAAGTCTTTGGAGATTCCTTATTTTAAACCGTAAACTACGACATTCCGCAGGCGGCCTCCCTCCATCGGGCGGGCCTCCCGCGGAATCTCAAAAAAACACCATCTACTATTATGGCAGTAACAATGGCCGAAATCACCAAGCTCCGCCACCTCACCTCGGCCGGCTTGATGGATTGCAAAAAGGCACTCGCCGAAACCAACGGCGACATTGAGGCAGCTGTGGAGATCCTCCGCAAGAAGGGTCAGGCCGTAGCCGCCAAGCGCGAGGACCGCGTGGCAGCCGAAGGTTGCGTTCTCTCGAAGAACGAAGGCAACTTCGCCGCCATCGTTTCCCTCCAGTGCGAAACCGACTTCGTAGCCAAGAACCAGGGCTTCGTCGACCTCACCAAGAAACTCCTCGATCTGGCTGTAGCCAACCGCTGCAAGAGCCTCGACGAGCTTAAGGCTGTGAAAGTCGACGGTCTGACCGTTGCCGACCTCGTAGTTGAGGAAGGCGGAAAGACCGGTGAAAAGACCGAACTCGGCGCTTACGAATGGCTCGAAGCTCCCTCCACCACCTCCTACAACCACCTCGGCAACAAGCTGGCTACCATCGTTGGCTTCAACCTCGAAAACGTTGACTATCAGGTAGGCCGCGACGTCGCTATGCAGGTTGCTTCGATGAATCCCGTGGCTGTCGACCGCGAAAGCGTGCCCCAGACCACTATCGATCAGGAATACAACGTAGCCGTTGAGAAGACCAAAGAAGAGCAGGTAAAGAAAGCCGTAGAGGCTGCTCTGAAAAAGGCCGGCATCAACCCCAACCTCGTCGACAGCGAAGCTCACATCGAGTCGAACATCGCCAAAGGCTGGCTTACTCAGGAAGAAGCTGACAAGGCTCGCGTCATCGCTAAAGAAACCGCTGAGGCCAAGGCAGCCAACCTCCCCGAGCAGATGATCAAGAACATCGCTCAGGGCCGTCTGAACAAATTCTTCAAGGAAAACTGTCTCATGGAGCAGGAATTCATCAAAGATGGCAACCTGACCATCGGCAAGTATCTTGAAGAGAATCAGAAGGGTCTGGTAGTTGTGACCTACAAGCGCGTAAACCTCAACGAAGACTAATCGTCGTCGACCAGAGGCGAACGCCACCTCCATAACACGCTATTTTCGCGAGGCCGCTCCCCGTCAGGGTAGTGGCCTCGCTTTTTGCACCTTATTACGAGGGCGCATCATAATGACTCATCTAAAGTCTTATAGATCATATAATTCTCATAAATCTTATAAATTTTATACGAATTATACGAATTATACTAATTATAAGATTTCTCCCGAGCGCTATGAAGCATAAAAGCCCGGCGGGAGGCCGGGCTTTTCGCATATCGTATGGGTCGGATCAGCAGTAAGATGGAGTAGCTGATGCCGACGGCGGGAATCAGAAGGAGTAGCTGATGCCGACGGCGGGAATCAGAAGGAGTAGCTGATGCCGACGGCGGGAATGAAGGCGTGGAGCTTGTAGTCAGCTGTGAATTTGCCTTCTTTGTTCATGGCCTTGAGGTCGGCACCCTGGTAGGCGGGCAGGCCGTAGCTCTGAAGCATCTGGCTGAACTGCGTTACGCCTGCGTTGTAGGTGTCAAGCGATTTGTTGTAGGTGTCGGCAAGGAAGTTGGAGTATGTGCCTGTACGGCCATCAACGCCGCAGCCGTGCACATACATGAAGGCGACGTCGATCGACAGCCCCTTTATGGGTCGGAACGAGAAACCTACCGACGGCTCGATCTTGGTCATGGCCGGAGTCTCGGGATTGTAGTAGTCTTTGTCGCAAGGCGATGAATCGATCATCAGACCGGCGCGAAGATCCATGCGGTCGGTCAGCGCGTACTGTGCGCCGAGGTGATAGGTGAAGGCGTTGTGATAGTTTTTCTCGATGTGCTGGTCGAAGGCCGAGAGGTCGGCAAATTCGATGTCGAGCTGTTTGTAGGTCTTCCATCCGTTGTACTGCAGGTCGAAGGCCAGCTCCAGTTTGGGGATGGGCTTGTAGCTGACGCCGCCGGTGAGGATATAGGGGCAGGGCATCATGGCCGAGAAGTTGGTGTAGTTGAGGTTGTCGAGGTTCTTACCCAGAAGCTGACGGGCCATCTCGTCGGCATATTCTACTGAAGCGTTGCCGGCTTTCACCTTCATCTCGGTCTTGGAGCGGTAGGAGAGACCGACGTTCCATTTTTCGTTGATATCCCAGAGCACACCCACGTTGAAGCCTACTGCCAGCTGCGAGTCGCCGGTGAGGTTGACCGAAGCCGGGGGCACCTGACCGTACTTATACTGAGGTTCGGTGGGAGCCTCGCCGGGATCCGGGCCGCCGAGCATCTGCTGCGCTTTGGCGATGTCGTATTTGAGCTTGGCGCCCTGATACTGCAGATCGAGCAGCGAATTGAGCGAGTTGGAGGTGAGCAGTGCCTTGTTGAGGTTTACGTTACCCCACGAGATCATAAGGCCTGCGCCGATTGAGAGATTGGGGAGCACGCGGTAGGAGATGGTGGGCTGCACGGTGAAGATCTTCAGGTCGACGCTCTGATTGAGGATTGCTCCGGGCCACGATTTGCCCCAGTTGATCGACGATCCGTAGGGGGGTGTAGATCGACAGGCCGGCATAGAGGTCGTCGTAGATCTTGAATCCGGCGGAAACGTTCATAGGAGTTGCAGTCTTGTTGGAGCTGACGTACTCCTTACCTTCGTGAGTGGCGTAACATGTGGAGATGATGGCGCTCATAGCGGCCGAAACTTCCATTGTCTTATCCATGAATGCCAGTGCGCCGGGGTTGAAAATGGTGCTCTCTGCGCCGAGTTTCATAGCCACGCCGGCGTGGCCCATACCCTCTTGTTTTGCACTGAATGTGTTTACCTGATAGCCCTCAGCCATGGCTGCGAGCGTAAGAGTTGCCGCCACCAAGGCGGTGATTTGTCTCTTCATATTTATTAAAATTGGTTAATCTGGCGACAAAATTACCAAAAATATCCCAAACTTCCAAATTTTCGCGCAAATCACTTTCAATCTACCTTGAATTTGCAGCGAAAAAGCGCTTTGGCGGCGCGGTGGGAAATAAGGGTTGCAGAAGTGGGGAAAAGGATGTAACTTTGCAAGATAAAGTGTAAATACAAGATGAAACTAAGCGCAAATAATACGAAGGTGCTGACCGGCCGCTTCCCTGATGCTGCTGCGGCTCGCCGGCGCCTTGCCGCTTCGGCAAAGCGTGTCGTAAAGGCTATCGGAGGTCTGCGGCTGGCCGCTGTGGCAGTGCTGGTAATGGCTGCCGCGATGATGGCTGAAGCCGCCGTCAGCGACCTGCCGGTCACCACGGTCAACGGCCGCAAATGCTATTATTATGATGTGGAACGCGAGTCGATCTACGGCGTCAGCATCAAGCTCGGCGTCACCCGCGACCAGATTATCGAATATAACCCCTCGGCGGCCGACGGCCTCAAGCCCAAGATGCGCCTGTTTTTCCCCGTGGCAAAATTTTCCAAGGATGCCGGTCAGCGCGAAGCGGTCTATGCCGCCGCTGCCGGTATCAGTACCCATGTGGTGAAACGCGGTGAAACCGTCTATGGCATCGCCCGCAAATACGGCATGTCGCCCGACTATCTCATCCGCCTCAACCCCTGGGCCGACGAGGGGATACGCGAAGGGCAGACCCTGCGCATCACCGACGATCTCACCGCTCCGCAGGTAGAGCCCAAGGAAGACCTCCAGCCCGCCGAACCTGCTCCCGCAAAAACTACCGTAAAAACTACCGTAAAAGCTACCGAACCGGTAAATACCCCCGAACGGGAGAAAGCAGCCGAAGCGCCAGCCCCTGCCGAGACGCCGGCCACCGTCCCGATGACGGTCATTCAGCCTCAGGCTACAGCCGTGGAGGAGGAGCCCGCCCGGGAGGAGGAACCCGCACTCGAACTGACTCACCCGCGCAAAGTGGCCGTCCTGCTCCCGTTCATGCTCAACGAAGAGCAGCAGAGCCGCGCCACTCAGCTTTACACCGAATTCTTCCGTGGCATGCTCATGGGTGCAGATACGCTGTGCAACAATTATTCCAATCCCGTAGAACTGAAATTTTATGACACCGAAGGCTCGCTTGAAACGGTGAAATCTATACTCGCCAAGCCTGAGCTTTCCGATGTCAACCTCATCATCGCCCCCGACAACGCCGAGCAGCTTGAAGCTATCGCCGACTATGTCGGTCCCGACACCTGGATTCTCAACGTCTTTGCCGTACGCAACGACCTTCAGAGCAATCATCCCAATGTGATTCAGGCCAACATACCGCATACGCGTATGTACGACGACGCCATCGGCTGGTTCATGGAGCATTATGCAGGCCGCACTCCGGTGTTCATAAGCCGCAACGGCGGCGCAGCCGACAAGAATACGTTTGTCCTGGCCTTGCAGGCCCGCCTCGACGAGGCTGGCCAAAACTATCGCGAGCTGAAATATGACTCCGCACTCTCAGCCGTTGACCTCGAGGGGATAAGCGCCGAGGATGACCGCCCTGTGTTCGTGCCCGTCAGCGGCTCGAAAGCCGAATTTGCCACATATATCTCGGTCATTAAGGAGCTTCGCAGCAATGCCCTCGACCGCGATTCGGTGTCGCTGTTCGGTTATCCCGAATGGGTCACCTTCAGGGGTGAGACCTTCGACGACCTCTGCGACATGGGCGCGACCATCTATTCGCGTTTTCTTGTCAATGAAAACGACTATTCTGCCAACGACCTCAAGCGCCGCTACAAGGAGCTATACGGCTCGGAAATGTTTGCCGCAGTGCCCACTCAGGGTCTTCTGGGCTATGATGTGGCCCAGTATGCCATCGCCGCCATGCGTGCGCTTGTTGATGGCCAGGAGATCCTGACGCGCTTTACCGGAGTGCAGAATTCTCTCGACCTCCGCCGCGACAATCCCGGTGAAGACGCCGGTCTGGTCAACGACAACCTGTTCATCCTGACTTTCAGCCCCGGCGGCATCATTAGCGCCGAACGCCGCTGACCATCCTCACGAATCCATCATCCGGCTCTCTCCATAAAAAGTTAACGCCCAGACATTTTGATGAAATTGCGCAATATATTCCTGGCTTTCGCCCTGCTGACGGCATGGCTGATTCCGGCATCGGCTCAGCGCCACTATGTGCCCCATGTGCATGTGGGCGCCCACGCTGGAGTCTCGCTCTCGCAGGTGTCGTTCTTCCCCTCGGTGAAGGAGTCGATGCTAACCGGCATGCAGTTCGGCCTCTCGTTCCGCTACGCCGAGGAGCGACATGTGGGCCTGTTGGCCGAGCTCAACATCGAGCAGCGCGGCTGGAAAGAGAATTTTGAAGAGGATAACGACAAATTCGCCTACTCGCGCCGTACCACCTACGTTCAGCTCCCGGTGATGACCCACATCTTCTTCGGCTCGCGTAAGGTGAAATGTTTCTTCAACCTCGGCCCGCAGGTAGGCTATATGATCAGCGACGGCATCACCGCCAATTTCGACTATGAGCATCCCGACGACATGAAAGATTTCCCCGGAGAATACCGTCCTACGGCTCAGATGGCCATGAAGATCAAAAACCGCTTCGACTACGGCATCGCCGGAGGCCTCGGCATGGAGCTGGTGGTGGCCAAGAAGCACTCCATACTCCTCGAAGGCCGCTATTATTACGGCCTGGGCAACCTTTTCCCCTCGTCGAAGGCTGAGGAATTCTCCGCCTCGCGCGGCAATTCGATAGTGGTCACCCTCGGATATATGTTCAGGATAAAGTAGCCTGCACCGTCGCGCCGGCAGGCCTGACCAATCATTCATAACCCAATCAGACTAACCCCTCATCTCAGCATAAAATGGACAAGAAGATTTTCGCGGCAACATTACTACTGACCGCAGCCATAGGCGCACAGGGCGCCGAAGCGCTCTGGCTCCGCGACGTGCAGATCTCGCCCGACGGCTCGCACATAGCGTTCTGCTACAAAGGCGACATCTACAGCGTCCCCTCCAAGGGCGGCCGGGCCACGCGCCTGACTACAGTCGACAGTTACGAATCCAACCCGATATGGAGCCCCGACGGCTCCAGAATCGCCTTCGCCAGCGACCGCCACGGAAATTTCGACGTCTTCGTGATGGATGCTGCGGGCGGTCCGGCCAAGCGCCTGACGAGCAACTCCGCCGGTGAGATCCCCGAAGGGTTTTCGCCAGACGGCAAGGAGGTGTACTACTCCGCTGCCATCCAGGCTCCGGCATCGTCGGTGATGTTCCCAACGGGCCGTATGACCCAGCTCTATGCCGTAGGCGTAGACGGCGGAGCTTCCCGTCAGGTGCTCCCCACTCCGGCCAAGAATCTTGAGTTTGCTCCCGACGGCTCTTTCATGCTCTATACCGACCTCAAGGGTTTCGAAGACGAATGGCGCAAGCATCATACATCGTCGGTCTCCCGCGACATCTGGCGCTACGACTTCGCCACGGGCAAACATACCAACATCACCAACCGCCCCGGTGAGGACCGCGATGCCAACTACGATGCCGCTCAGGGTGCCGTCTATCTGCTCAGCGAGCGCGACGGCGACACATTCAATGTGTGGACCTTCCCGTTGGCCGCTCCCGACAAGGCCGAACGCCTCACTGATTTCAAGACCCACCCCGTGCGCTTCCTCTCGCGTGCCGACAACGGCCTGATGGCTTTCACCTACGACGGCGAAATCTACACCATGGCTCAGGGCGGCAAACCTGCGAAGATCACGGTCGACGTGGTGGCTGATGAGGCTCCCGCCACTGTAAAACGCCCCGTGAGCGCAGCCTCCGGCGTGGTATCGCCCGACGGCAAGAGCGTGGCTTTCATCAGCCGTGGCGACGTTTTCGTTACTTCTGTGGAATATCCTACCACCGCCCAGATTACGCATACCCCGGCCGCCGAACGCCATCTGTCGTGGGGCTCCGACAGCCGCACACTCTATTATACATCGGAGCGTTCAGGCCGCAAAAACATCTACAAAGCCACCATCAGCCGCGCTGACGACCCGGATTTCGCCAATGTGGCCTCGATTAAGGAGGAGGCTGTGTTCACCCCCTCCGCTGGTGAAGAGTTCTCTCATCCGATGGTATCGCCCGACGGCAAGAAACTCGCCTATGTCAAAAACCGCAACCATCTGATGGTCAAAGACCTCAAATCCGGTGCCGTCAAGGAGCTGACCAAAGGGGAGACATACCCGTCGAAAGACGACGGTATGGGCGCCGTATGGAGCCCCGACTCGCGCTGGATGGCTATAGAATATGTGCCGGAGATGCGCGACCCCTATTCCAACATCGGGCTTGTCAACGTCGAGACGGGCGAAGTGACCAACATCACCCCCTCGGGATATTTCGCAGCAAATCCGCGATTTGTGCTTGAAGGTAATGCAATCCTCTATGGCACAGACAAATATGGTATGCGCGCACATGCTTCGTGGGGCTCGCAGGAGGATGTGATGATCGTGTTCCTCAACCGCGAGGCCCGCGACCGCTTCAATCTCAGCGAGGAGGATTACGCCCTGCTCAAGGAGAAGGAGAAAGCCGCCAAGAGCAAGGCCGATGCCCCCGAAAAATCCTCGGATAAGGCTGATAAAAAGTCTGCAAAAGGGAAGAAGGACGCCAAAGATAAGAAGTCTGAAGATAAAAAGGCCGACAAGGCTGTGAAGCCCATCGTGGTCGAGCTGGCCAACATCGATACGCGCATCAGGCGCCTGACCCCCTATTCGAGCGATCTCAGCGACGCTATCGTCACCGCCGACGGCGAAACGCTGTATTACCTCTCGGCTTTCGATGATGGCTACGACTTATGGAAGATGTCGCTGCGTAAACGCCAGCCCAAACTTGTCAGCAAGCTCGGCGCTAAGAGCCATGTCAGCTTCGTGACTGACAAGGATGGCAAAACCGTCTTTATCGTCGGCGACAAGATTCAGAAGCTCGATACCAAATCTGACAAACTGACCGCCGTCACGGCCAAGGCCACCCAGACCATCGACCCCGTCGCCGAGCGCGAGGCGATGTTCGACTATATGGCCGTGGAGGAGGGCGAACGATTCTACAACACCGGCATGCACGGCATAGACTGGCCTGCCATGACCGAAAGCTACCGCCGTTTCCTCCCCCACATCAACAATAACTACGACTTCGCCGAGATGCTCAGCGAAATCCTGGGCGAGCTCAATGTGTCGCACACTGGAGGCCGTTATCGCGCAGGCCGTTCAGCCAACGGCGACGTTACGGCGTCGCTTGGTCTGCTCTACGACCTCGACTATAAGGGCGACGGCCTGAAGGTCGATGAAGTGGTGGTCAACGGCCCGTTCGACAAGGCCGCTTCGAAGATGGCCAAGGGTGCCGTGGTCACTTCAGTCAACAACGTTGCCGTCAAGGCCGACACAGATATGGCTACGCTTCTGGCCGACCTGGCCGGAAAGAAGACTCTGGTGGAATTCACCACCCCCGACGGCGCAAAGGTGTCGGAAGTGGTCATCCCCGTGACCAACGACCGCATGAATTCGCTGCTCTACGACCGTTGGGTTAGCGCCCGTGCAGCCGATGTCGACCGCTGGTCGAACGGCCGTCTGGGCTACGTCCACATCCCCTCCATGGCCGACGAATCGTTCCGCCCGATGTATGCCGACCTTCTCGGCAAATATGCCAACCGCGAGGGCGTGGTGATCGATATCCGCTGGAATGGCGGCGGCCGCATGCATGAGGATATCGAGGTGCTCTTCACCGGCAAGAAATATCTCACACAGGAGATCCGCGGCAAGGATGTCTGCGACATGCCTTCGCGCAGGTGGAACAAACCCTCGGTAATGCTCGTGGCCGAACCCTGCTACAGCAACGCCCACGGCACTCCATGGGTCTACCAGCATCAGGGCATCGGCAAGGTGGTGGGCGCTCCCGTGCCCGGCACCATGACTTCGGTCAACTGGGTGACCATGCAGGATCCCTCTCTGGTGTTCGGTATCCCTGTCATCGGCTACCGCACCGCCGAGGGCAACTATCTTGAAAACACTCAGCTGGAGCCCGATGTAAAGGTCTACAACTCTCCCGAGGATATCAAGGCCGGCTACGACCGCCAGCTCCACACAGCTGTGGAAACCCTCCTGAAACAAATCGATAACAAAAAATAAATCAATCAGATATGAAATCACGCATCTATGCATTTGCTGCCGTAGCCGCCTGTGCGGTATCGGCATCGGCCTTCGGCAATTTCGCAGCCGAAGATCCTCTGGCTACCCCCGCTGCTCCCGCTCAGGAGGAGGCCGCTGACTCTGTGGCCAAGGACACTGCCTTCGTGTTCACAGAAGTTGTCACCATCCCTACCACTTCGGTGAAGGATCAGAACAAGAGCGGCACATGCTGGTGCTTCTCCGGTACTTCGATGTTTGAGGACGAAATCGTACGCCAGGGTGGCAAACCGACCGACCTCAGCGAGATGTTCACCGTGCGCCAGTGCTATCTGGACAAGGCCGACCGCTATGTGCGCATGTATGGCGGCACCAATTTCGCCGCCGGCGGCAGCATCATGGATGTGCCTTACGTATGGAGCCGTTACGGCGCCATGCCCGACAGCATATATACCGGCCTCCACTATGGCGAGGAGAAGCATATACATAACGAACTCGACGGCATACTGAAAGCTTACCTCGATGTGGTAATCAAGAAGCCCAACAAGCGCCTGTCCACAGCCTGGCGCAAGGGATACGAGGCTATCCTCGACGCTTTTCTGGGCGAAGTGCCCGAGACGTTCACTGTCGACGGCAAGAGCTACACTCCCATCAGCTACGCCAAGTCGCTGGGCCTCAATGCCGACGACTATGTGCCTGTCACTTCGTTTACCCATCATCCTTTCTATGAGCCGTTTGTGATGGAAGTGGCCGACAACTGGCTCTGGGAGGCTTACGAAAATGTACCTCTCGACGAGCTGCAGGCTATCGTCGACAACGCTCTGGAGAAGGGTTATCCCGTGGTCTGGGCTGCCGATGTCAGCGAGGACGGTTTCAAATGGAAAGAGGGTTTTGCCGTAATGCCCAAGGTGCGCACCGCCGCCGACATGGAGGGTACGGAACTCTCGCGCTGGGTTCACCTCAGCGACAAGGAGCGCAAAGACAAGCAGTACGACATCAAAGGCCCGGTGGAGGAGATTGAGGTGACTCAGCAGGTCCGCCAGGATATGTTCGACCGTCAGGAGACCACCGACGACCACGGTATGGAAATCGTCGGCATCGCCAAAGATCAGAAGGGGAACAAATTCTATAAAGTGAAAAATTCCTGGGATACAAATCAGGTCTACGACGGCTTCTTCTATGTGTCGATGCCCTATTTCAAGGCTAAGACCATCAGCATCCTGGTTCATAAGGACGCTGTCCCCGAAGAAATCTCCAAGAAGATCTGGTAATATCTGATAATGAGAATATTGCGCACAATTTCCCGAACCATTATGGCCGCCCCCACGGCGGCCATAATCCTTTGTGCGCCAATGTTTTCAGGGTGTAAAGGCCCGGATGATTCCGCCCGGGCCGAACTCGTCTGCCGCGGCGATGGTTTCACCCTCCGCCCCGACTCGCTGCTGATGGCCGACGGCGTGGCTCTGCGCGCTGTGGGCGATTCGCTGATTCAGGTGCGTATCGACGGCAACACGGTCCGCTCGCTCCTTGTCGGCTCGCCCGACGATGCCGCATCGGGTCGTGAGGGGATTCGGCTGCACAGTGCTTATCCCATTATCGACGCGCTGTGCCGTCTGGAGTCGTCGGCTGAGGTATCGGCAGATACCGACCTGCCCGTGCGCGTCCCCATCGATGAGCTATGCCAGTCGATTGTGCTCAATCCGCTTCGTCAGGGTGCCGTGGAGGCTCTCAAGGCGCATCTCAGAGATGGTTGGGTGATACCCGAAGAGACCTCCGGCTACGGATGGCCGCAGGTCAACGACGCTCCACTGTGGCTGATGGCAGCCGCTGAGACAGCTGCCGCCACGATGAATCCTCGCTGGATTTCGCTCGTGGCCAAGGTGGGAGCGAACGTGGCTGAGACTGACCTGAGGGTCAGCTACAACCCCCACACAGGTCTCTTTGGCGGGGTATCTTCGCCAATGGCGGCCTCCGAAGGGCTGCTTCCGCAATGGATGGGGCAGACGCAGCTGCTTATGGCTCATTCGTTGAGCCTGAACACGGCTTATGCCTCGTTTTTACAGACGATGGAGGCGATAGGCGAAGTGGGGGAGAACTATCGAGGTCGCACCGACCTGCCCGATTTCGGCCTTGACTCCGATACGATGACCAACGACATCTGCCGCATGTTCTGGCTCGCTCGGCCAGGAATGCTGAGCGCTGTCGCCTGCGGGAGCACCTTGTGGCCTGTGCCTGTCGATGTGGCTGATATTCCCACGCTTACGATGGCGGCTGTCACCGGTGCATTCCCCGAGGTTATGACCCGCACGGCCATCGGAACCATAGCCGCTTCCGGCCGGGAGCCTGCCCGGTGGTGGCCGGTGCCGGAGGATGCCCCGACAGCCGCTCCTTCGTTGCGTCTGATGGCGCTCTGGACCTCTGCAGCGGCCCGCTCTGGGGCATATACCGAATACGAACGGGCGCTGGGCGCTCTTGTGGCCGGCTCAGGCCGACAGATTCTTGACCGCGGTGGCGCGGCCTCCGATTGCGATGCCCTGACGTCGGTGGTGATGCGCGGACTGCTGGGCCTTGGCTTCGAGCCTTCGCGCCTGACGTTCGCCCCGGCTGTGCCGCGATGGTTCGGCTCTGACACGCGCGTGGAGAATCTTCGCTGGCGTCGCGCCACGCTCGACATTACCCTCGTCGGTACAGGAAACAAACTGGCATCGTTTACGCTCGACGGCCATCCGTCCGATCCCTTTGTTGCCGCTTCTGTCGAGGGGCACCATGAGATTGAAATCCACTTGGCCGGTGCTGACACCTCTGACGTCATGCCGCTTGCGGGTTCTTCTGATACTGATGAAGGCCGTATTTCGTCGGGCTTCTCCGGAAGAACCTTTACGCTTCCGGCAGCTCCGAAGGTGGAGTGGATAGCTCCGCTGCGCGCTGCCGTGCTCCCGGGCTCGGGCGATGGAGGCAGCTACCGCGCATGGCTCAACGGGGTGCCTCTGATGTCGTGGAGCGGCCGCAGCTTTGAGTTCACCCCGGCCTCTGATTATTCCGAGGTGATGATTGCGGCCGAGGGCAGAGGCGGCCTATGCGGATTCCCGGCACTTCCCCACGGTTACTCGTGTCCGGGCACGGCTCGCCAGATCCGGCTTGCAGATGTGGCTAAGAGCGGTACGAAGGTGATCTCCGACCGTAAAATTGCGGCACGTCTGGTAGAGAGCAGCCGCACGGTCAACCGCAACCTGCGCATCCCCGTCACCATAGCCCGCGAGGGCGATTATCTGGTCGACGTCCATTATCTTTCGGGGCTTGGACTGGTCAATGCCCGCCGTCGTGCCGCCGCGTTCCGCTTCCTGACGGTCAACGAGGTTCGCGCCGGTGTGTTCGTATTCCCGCAGCAGACGCTCTGGCAGCCGGACTTCAACGACGACGGATGGCAGCATCTGTCGGCCTATTCCAATCCGCTCCGCGTCCATCTGACTGCGGGTGAAAACATCCTTGAACTGCGTTATTTCCAGGTGCCTCCGGTCTATGCCGACCCGGCGGCCAACGCCCTCGTGGCCGATTTCATCCGCCTTATCCGGCTTTGATCCGCCTTGCGGCTCGCCTTATCCGCGTCTTATCCGCGTCTTATCCGGATCTGACTGCACCGAAGATTCCGGAAAATTGTTTATATTTGCAGTTGAGCGGACGATTCTGCCGCTCCAGACTTACATTCTACAAAATCAGACTATGAAACGATTCGGATTGATCGCTGCGGCGCTGATGGCCGGAGCTTCGATGTTCGGAGCCAAGAAGCCACCTATGATTACTAACGTGGAACCTCCTTACTGGTGGGTAGGCATGGCCTGCGACACTCTCCAGCTGATGGTCACCGGACCTGATATCGCCGGGGCTACCGTGACGGCCGACTATCCCGGCGTCACCCTTATTGAAGATGCCAAGATCGACAGCAAAAACTATAAAATCCTCTACTTCAGGATTTCCCCCGACGCCAAGCCGGGTAAAATGCCTGTCCGCTTCAATCTCAAAGGCCGCAAACATACGCTCGACTACGAGCTGAAAGCCCGCGACCGCCGTCCGGAAGAGTATACCGGCTTTTCAGCCGCCGACGTGCTCTATCTGCTGATGCCCGACCGCTTTGCCCAGGGCGATGCAGTGGCTGCTGAGGAAATTGCCACTCTGGAATATAATCCGGCTGTGGACCGCTCTCAGCCTTCCACACGCCACGGCGGCAACATCCGTGGCATCCGCGACCATCTCGACTACCTCGACTCTCTGGGCGTGACGGCTATCTGGTCGTGCCCTGTGCTTGAAAACGATATGCCGCAAGGCTCCTACCATGGCTATGCTACCACTGACTATTATCGCATCGACCCGCGTTTCGGCACTAACGCCGACTGGCAGGGCCTCGTGGCCGATGCTCACAAGCGCGGCATCAAGGTGGTGATGGATATGATTTTCAACCATTCGGGCTCCAACCATCCCTGGATGAAGGACATGCCTACGGCCGACTGGTACAATCATCCCGACGGCAAGGAGTTAACCAATTTCCGCCTCTCTACCATCCATGACCCTTACGTCTCCGACTATGACCTCGACCATACGGTCAACGGATGGTTCGTGGCCGAAATGCCCGACCTAAACCAGAAGAATCCTCATCTGCTTAAATATCTCACCCAGAACTCGATATGGTGGATCGAATCGTCGAAAATCGACGGCATCCGCATGGATACTTATCCTTACGCCGATGAGCGCGCTATGGCTCAATGGATTAAGTCGGTCCTGACGGAATACCCCAACTTCAATATCGTAGGCGAATGCTGGTATGGCAACGAGGCCGGTTCGGCATTCTGGCAGGCCGGCAATAAGATGAACCCCGTGGAGACCAATCTCCCCACGGTGATGGACTTCAAGCTAAATATCGACAAGGATAAGATGTTCTTCGAGGAAACCACCCCTTGGACGGGCCTCAACTATCTCTACGATCATTTGGCGCTCGACTATCTCTTCCCTAACCCGCAGAAGATTCTGACTTTCCTTGACAATCACGACACCGACCGCTTTCTGCCTGAGATGCCCTCCGATCTCGGGCCGTGGAAACAGGCGCTGGCCTTCCTCCTTACCTCGCGTGGTATTCCGCAGCTGTATTACGGCACTGAAGTGCTCATGAACGGCTCGAAGAAGGTGTCCGACGGGTATATCCGTCTGGATATGCCGGGCGGCTTCGAGGGCGACAGCGTCAGCGTTTTCACCCCCGAGGGTCGCACTCCTATACAGAATGAGGCCTGGAATTATCTCTCCCGTCTGCTCCACTGGCGTCGCGGCGTTGCCAATGGTGTCATCGCCAAGGGCTCGCTCAAACACTTTATGCCGCAGAATTGCCTGTACGTTTATGAGCGCCGTCTGGGCGACAAGCAGGTGGTGGTGCTCCTGAATGGCACCGATTCCGATCTGACCACTACTATGGAGCGCACGGTGGAAATCCTCCCTTACGGCACTAAAATGAAGGATATCATTACCGGTCAGCCCGTCGTCATCGCGGAGGAGATGACCTTCTCGCCGCGCCAGACCATGATTCTGACTAATTTCGACTGACAATGAAGAAGATAGGAATACTTTCCGACACTCATTCGGCCTGGGACGAGCGTTTTGCCCGCCATTTCAAGGGGTGCGACGAAATCTGGCATGCCGGCGATATCGGCTGTGTGGATGTCATACGCCGGCTTGAGGAGGTGGCGCCGGTGGTACGGGCCGTGCGCGGCAATATCGACTCGGGCGAGGTGGCCCGTTATTTCCCCGAGGCGCTGGAGTTTCAGGTCGAGGGGGTGAAGGTTTTTCTGACGCATATAGGCGGTTATCCGGGCCGTTATCGCCCCGGCATACCGCGCCACATTGTCGATTCGGGCGCACGTCTGTTCGTATGCGGCCATTCCCATATCCTCAAGGTGATGTACGACAAGGAATACGGGGTGCTCCATATCAATCCCGGAGCAGCCGGCCACGCCGGTTGGCAGAAGGAGCGCACTCTGGTCACTCTCGTCATCGACGGCGAGAATATGCGCGACCTCGAAGTGATCCAGCTCGGTAAATTTAAAATTTAATGAATTTGAATCGGATGAAAAATTCTCTTACGGGCCTTGTGGCCTCTGTTCTGCTGATTGCGGCAGCTTCCGCCCTCTCGGGCTGCAAAACCACCGAGGCAAACTATCGTCAGGCTTATGAGCGCGCTCTCGAAAAGCGCAACGAGGGCTTGACTCAGGAGGAAATCGCCGCCATAGCGCGCGAAGAAGCCATACCGCGCACGCTGTTTCGCGGCGACTCTATCCCGCTGAAGGGGATGTATGTGAAATGTGTGGAAGGCGGAGTAGATGGTAAGGCCCTGAAATACAATGTGGTGGTAGCCTCATTCAAGCAGCGCTTCAATGCCTCGTCGGTGATGAAGCGCCTTGCCGCCGCCGGATGCCCTTCGCCTACACTTCTGGCCAATGCCGACGAGCGCTACTTCATCGCCGCGCAGACCACCGCCTCGCTCGATTCGGCCGTAGCCACCATGCACTCGCTGCAGGGCAATTCGCCGGTAGCTCTCCGGCCTCCATTCCCCTACATTCTTCAGTCGGCCTCAGCCCGCTGACACTACAAAATCCTTAGATGCAACCTCGGATTTCGGCGAGGGTGAGGTTGTGGCGGTCGAGATATTCGTTGATACCATCCACAATCTTTACCGTCACCGAGGGGTCAACGAAGTTGGCCGTACCGACTTCGATAGCCGTTGCACCGGCCATGATGAATTCCAGCGCGTCGCGGGCATTCATGATGCCGCCGAGGCCCACTACCGGGATGCCTACAGCCTTGGCAACCTGCCATACCATACGCACAGCCACTGGCCTCACGCATGGTCCCGAGAGTCCGCCGGTTACGGTAGACAGCATCGGCCGGCGGCGCTCCACATCGACTGCCATCCCAAGCAGGGTATTGATCAGCGACACCGCATCCGCCCCCTCGCCCTCTGCGGCGCGGGCTATATCTGTGATTGAGGTGATATTGGGCGAGAGCTTTACAATCATCGTATGCGGCCACGCCTGACGCACGGCGCGTGTCACTTCGGCCGCACCTTCGCATGTGGTGCCGAAGGCCATACCTCCCTGCTTCACATTCGGACATGAGATATTGATCTCGACAGCTTTAATCGCCGGACAGCGTTCGGCAATTCTGCGGCATACCTCGGCATAGTCGGCAGGGCAGGCCCCTGATACGTTGACCATTACCTGAGTGTCCAGTCCGCTGATCTGCGGGTAAATATGCTCTGTAAAATAATCGACCCCCTTGTTTTGAAGCCCCACGGCGTTGAGCATCCCCGATGGCGTCTCGGCCATACGCGGATAGGGATTGCCCTGACGCGGCTCAAGCGTCGTTCCCTTGACTATGAAACCGCCAAGACGCTCCAGATCCACGAAATCAGCAAATTCCGTGCCGTATCCGAAGGTGCCCGATGCCGTCAGCACCGGATTCTTCAATTCAAGATCGCCTATTTTCACTCCAATCTCTGCCATATTAATCCATTTTGTCGGTTGATGATGGCAAAGTTACAAAATTTCCGCCACTTTCCACACCACCCATCCTCCCCACTCCTCAATTATCAGATTTATAAGAACTTATATGAACTTGTAAAAATTTTAATAATTTCCCCTTCTCCCCATTCTCTTTTTAGTCTTTCAGATAATAGGTGATGGTCGATACCACTCGCACTTTCTTCATCCAGGGGGTCGACGAAGATGTGTCGTCAATGGAGAATTGTCCCTGCGATGCCGATTTCATCTTGCCGATCTTCGAGTCGGAATCCTCGGCAAACTGGGCGGCTGCGGCGCGTGCATTCTTCGTGGCCTCGGCTATCATGTCGGGCTTAATCTGATTGAGCGATGTGTACTCATAGTTGATGTATGAGTTGGAGCAGGGTATACCCTCCTTCAGCAGGTCGCTCTGGCGGTTGAGAAGTTCGCGCACTTTGTCTACCTTGGTCGTGTTGACCGTCACCGTGCAGCTCAGCGAGTAGTTGTAGCGGAAATTGCCCGACGAATACTGGTTTGTCTGCGCGTCGTAAGTCTCGGGCGGATTGATGGAAATCTCCGACTTGTCGATGCCGTTCGACGTCAGGAATTGGGTGATTACATTATTGTAGGCGGTCACTTTGTCGTAAAGCGATATCAGATTGTCGCCTGCTACGCTGTATTGCAGCGGCCAGATCACATGGTTGGCTTCCACTTCGCGTTCGGCCAACCCTTTTACCGTCACCTGACGGTCGCGGAATGCCATGTTGTCGATGCCGTCCTTGATGCTGAATCCTAAGATGGCAATACCTGCTGCCAGAATTATGGCGGCGATGATGGTGGTGTAGTTCGTTTTCATGTCGTTTGTGATGGAATCGAGTTGTTTACTTTCTACTTTATACGACAATGTATTGCGCCTGATGGTTTAGAACCCTGAAGAAAAATCGTCGATCAGCCATAAATTCTTTAGAAAATATTTGGAAGTTTGAGAATAAATATCTAATTTTGATGTGCATAACACGCAAAATATTCAATAAAACAGTATAATAATTAATATTTCATCACCATCCTATGGACAAACACTCTAACAATCAGCCCGAAATCACCAAGCGTTATATACTTCCTGAATCCGAGGTTCCTCACTATTGGTACAACATCCAGGCCGACATGCCCAACAAGCCGCTGCCTCCGCTCCATCCGGCCACTCATAAGCCGCTCAAAGCCGAAGATCTCTTCCCAATCTTCGCCGAGGAATGTTGCCGTCAGGAACTCAACACCACCGACCGCTGGATTGAGATTCCTGAGGAAGTGCGCGAGAAATACAAATATTACCGCACCACCCCTCTGGTGCGTGCTTATGGTTTGGAGAAAGCTCTCGGCACTCCGGCCCACATATATTTTAAAAACGAGAGTGTAAGCCCCATGGGTTCCCATAAACTTAATTCCGCCATCCCGCAGGCCTATTATTGCAAACAGGAGGGCGTGGAGAATGTCACCACTGAGACGGGTGCCGGCCAGTGGGGCGCCTCGCTGGCTTATGCCGCAAGCCTCTTCGGCCTCAATGCCGCCGTATATCAGGTGAAGATCTCCTACGAGCAGAAGCCCTACCGACGCAGCATCATGCAGACGTTCGGCGCTCAGGTCACTCCATCCCCCTCCATGTCTACTCGCGCCGGCAAAGATATCCTGACTCAGACGCCCAACCATCAGGGATCGCTCGGCACAGCCATCTCCGAAGCCGTCGAACTGGCACAGACCACTCCCAAATGCAAATATACCCTCGGGTCGGTACTCTCCCACGTGTCTCTCCATCAGACCGTTATCGGTCTTGAGGCCGAAAAACAGATGGAGATGGCAGGCGAATATCCCGACATGGTCATAGCCTGCTTCGGCGGAGGCTCCAATTTCAGCGGCATCGCCTTCCCCTTCATGCGCCATCGCATCGCCGGCGAGAAGGGGAAATCGCATACTCGCTTCATCGCCGCCGAACCGGAGTCGTGCCCCAAACTTACGCGCGGCAAATTCTGCTATGATTTCGGCGACGAGGCTGGCTATACACCTTTGCTCCCGATGTTCTCGCTGGGCCACGGATTCCGTCCGGCCAACATTCACGCCGGCGGCCTTCGCTATCATGGCGCAGGCACCATCGTATCGCAGCTGCTTAAGGACCATCTGATGGAGGCAGTCGATATCCCCCAGCTCGAATCGTTCGAAGCCGGAAGCCTCTTCGCGCGTTCCGAAGGTATCATTCCCGCTCCGGAATCATGCCATGCCATCGCAGCAACCATCCGTGAAGCCAAAAAATGTAAGGAGACGGGCGAGGCCAAAGTCATCCTCTTCAACCTCTCGGGCCATGGACTTATCGACATGTCAGCCTACGACCAGTATCTCGCCGGCAACCTCACCGACAGCACCGTCTCCGACGCCGACATCGACGCCTCCCTCACCGGCGCCCTCGACGCCTCCAATGCTGACGCCCTCGATGCCTCCACCTCCAACTCCAGCAAATAATCCCGCCAATACTCCTCTGATACACATGTGTAGGGGCGAGCCAACAGTCTGCGGCTCGCCCCCTGCTCTATCTTTGAGAAGTCGCTAATCGCGTCCCATCCTCCTTATAAATCCGCCACCATACTCCCCCTCTTCTCAGAATTATCCGAATTATATGAAAATTGATTATTTTTGACAATGATTTCGATTAATTGGTCTTTTCTTGACGCCGATGATGTAGAGGACGTCGAGAATGTTGCTCAGGGCGATTGCGCCGTCAGAAGGCGCGGAAGCCGAGGCGGAATGTGAGTGTGGGGTATACTTTGAGTTTGTCGCGGATCTTGTTGAAGGTGTTGTCGTCGTCAATATCGGCGGTGTTGATGGTGCCGTACTTGGAATATAGTTCGGGAGTACCGTGAATTTGCACACCGAGATCCATACTGAAATTGAGCAACTTGCCGGGGATGGCTTTACCCCAGCCGAGACCCACATAGGGACGGAACGACTTGACTCGCAAACCGCCTTCGACATTACCGTGGCTGTCGACCGGGATGATGTAGTCGCCGATAACAACGTCACCGCCGCCGACCTGCTCGAGTTCATCGCTGTGGCCGGTGATTTTCACCAGGTCGCGGCCGCCAAAGTACGCGCCGACTGCTACATACAGAGGGATGCGGGTCGTCATGGGATAGATGTTGAAGATCACCTGACCCTGTGTGCGGCCAAGGTCACCCTTGAGGTCGACCGAACTTGTGCGGTGCATGCCGGCTGCCGTGTAGCTGACCTCGGCATCGGAGTTGAAAGTGATACCGGGCATGAACGATACGCCGGCTCGCATCTGCACCCAGTCGGTAATGGGTGTAGCCACTTCAATGGAGATACCGTTGGTGCCGACGCCTATACCGGCGCCAAGGTGATTGAATACCGGCTGCTCGGCCGATGCCGTCAGAGCAATGGCAGCCACCGAAAACAGCAGAGCCTATCGACTTAACAGTAGAAGGTATAAAAATAGACGTCAGTCCGGCACAGCCATAGAAAACATTCCGATACATTGTCGTCAGCGATTCCGGTAATGTGACCGACGTCAAGCCGGTGCAGTCGATGAAAGCGGCCTCGCCCATTTTCGTCAGCGATTCCGGGAATGAGACTGACTTCAGGCCGGTGCAGGCCCCGAAAGCAGCCTCGTCTATTAACGTTAGAGAGTTCGGCAAGGAGAGTGCCGTCAGGCCGCTACAACCATAGAAGGCGTACTAGCCTATTTTAGTCAGCGATTCTGGGAGGGCGACCGACGTCAGTCCAGTACAGCCGCTGTATTTGCAACCAGTTATTACTCAATATTTTGCAAGTAATAAGTCAGAAATATGGTCGTGACCTTTAAGGGTGCATTCTAAAAGGAGAAGATTTAACCTTTTTATTGTTTCTTAACACTCAAAGAACGGTGGTAGAGGGTGTTTTTCCTCTTTTCGGTGCTTTTTGATGGTTCGATGTTTTCATCTTTCCACATTGCTTGGCTCTTTCGCACAAGCCACTGCAAAGGTACGACAATTTCCAAGAACGACAAAAGCATACTATTATCAATCTATTATTTTGGAGGGAGTGAAATCTGCCGCTTGCCAAATTTCTCTCGGTCGAAAATAATAAGCCTCTGAAAGATTTGAGAACAGTTTGAATGGTAGGTTATCAAGTTAAGACCTATTATTTATGCTGTTCTTTGTTTCTACACTATTTCGTCAGTCGTTTATCTCCGTTGCCGGATGCAGATTCAAGCCAAGCCGATGAATAAAAAAGGTTTTGGAGCTGTTTACTCTCCAACGGAGGAAGAAACTGCTCCAAACGGTTTACCGCTTGACCTTTTCTTATTCAAATGAGGTTTGGCTACCTTTGCATCCGACAAAAGGGATAAATGGCAGAACGATAGAGTTAGATACCTATCAATATCTTTGATCCAACCTTTATTTCTATATGTCATACATGGAAATAATTATAATAGATGTTGGTTTTGCCACAAAAATAATGTAACTTTGTGGCAAAATTCAAGATTATGGGTTCAAATAGCTCTTATAGGGCAATGTGTGATGTGGTTGAACAAGCAAAGGCTGGAACGATTTTCATCCCGGACGATTTCGTGATGTATGGTACCCCCGATGCGGTGCGTTCAGGATTGACACGCTTATGCCGTAATAATAAACTATATCGTTTTGCTAAAGGTATCTATTATGTACCAATGTATGATAAATGGGATGGAACACTCCGCGAGCCATCGTTGGATGCCATTGCTCAGAAAATAGCACAACGAGATAATGCTCGCATTATACCAACTGGTGCATACGCTCTTAACAAATTAGGACTATCAACACAAGTCCCTGCCAACATCATCTACATAACAGATGGCTCCGCTCGACAGATTAAATTTGGTGAGGGTAAAAGTATTACGTTTCGTCATAGTAATGATTTAAGCAACTTCGCTTATCAGTCCAAGTTAATACAATTGGCCATACTCGCCATGAGGGAGATTGGTGAAAAATTAATTACAGAAGAACAAACTGCTATAATAAAAAATATTATAACGCAACATGTATCGGAACAAGACTTCAATCACGATATCGTTCTTGCTCCAACATGGGTAAAAATGATACTTCAACGATGAAATATATTGATTTCACTACTGTCCACTAAAAAATCATAAGAGCTCTTTGAAATTGTTGAAATTCAATTTGTTATAAGCGATTTGGGAGC
>ERZ808037.500-NODE-500-length-36038-cov-12.279636_pt1 | contig 36038 bp, 31 predicted proteins | sample MGYA00380190_ERZ808037 | MGnify/ENA primary metagenome ERZ808037 (study PRJEB31490, sample SAMN06133399) | mouse gut metagenome | isolation source: J9 | host: mice | place: China: Chengdu | collected 2015-05 ...
GATTTCCTGCCAGTTACAAGGTTTGTGCCTGAAATCATGCGGTTTGCGGCGTCATAGACGTAATTTTTTAATACCTGCTCTCCATGCCGTTCTTCTGTCAGGTTGCCGCGGCGGTCATAATGGTAGCTGTACACGTCCTCACCCTGTGTCACTGCTGTCAGCTGGCTGAACGCATTGTACTGGTATGCGGCGGCTGGGCTGCCATTCAGATGCTTTGCAGTACGGTTGCCAAGGGCATCATACAGATACGTCTCTGTATTTTCGCCGTCGCTGTATGCAGTGAGCTGTCCGAGAGCATCATACATATAGCTTCTGCTGCGGGCATATTCGGGTGTTTCTGACGTACTGTTATGCTGTGTGATGCGCCCAAGGGCATCATAAGTGATCTGTTCGCCGATACGGATTGTCTCACCAAACTGGCGGCTCAGCGATACTGGACGATTATTTTTGTCATAAGTATATGCCACGGTGTTTCCAGGCTGTACGGCTTTGATCAGGTTTCCCACCTTGTCGTAGTCGTATGCAGTTGTCCCAAGCGCTGCATCGGTGATCTTTTTGAGCCTGTCATTTTTGTCAAAGGAAAATGCCGATCTGCTGCCATCTGGATAGAGAATGCCTGTGCGGTTTCCCATTGCATCGTATTCATAGCCGGTTTCTCTTCCATCTGGGTCTTTTACTTTTGTGAGTCTGCCGAGTATGTCGCGAGAGAATGCCGTCGTTCCCGTCCAGTCCTGCATCTCCACTAACTGACCGCGGCTGTTGTAGCGGTAGTTCACCGTCTTGTCTGTGCCGTACTGGATGCTTGTCGGAAGGTTATTCAGATCATAGGTCACTACGATGTGGTTCTGCTCCTCATCCACGATCTCTGTGAGATTGCCGTTTCCGTCATAGCTGTAGCTGCATTCCTCCAATAACGGATTGATTTCTTTGATCATGCGGCTGCGTTTATCATACTGGTACAGTGTGATGCATGTCTTTTCTTCGCCCGCATCTCTGTATTCCTTGATGCAGTTATTCAGTGCGTCATACTCAAACGCCGTTTGATTGCCGAGCGCGTCTGTCACGGACATTAGGTTGCCGTTTCCGTCATACTCATATGCGGTCGTGTTTCCGAGCGCGTCTGTCACCGTGGCGATTCTGCCGTCTGCGGTGTAGGTAAATGCCGTCATATTTCCGATGGCATCTGTAATCCCCGTCACCTGTCCGAGCGCATCGTGTGTGTAGGTTGTGAGATTGCCGAGTGTATCGCACATCGTTTCAACCTGTCCAAGTGCATTGTAGGTGTACTCGACAGTCTCGCCCTCCGCCATGGTTAGTTTGGTCAGACTACCGTTTGGTGAATAGGCGCATGTCGTGGTATTGCCAAGTGCATCGGTCTGCGTGAGCACCCTGCCCATCGCATCATAGGTGTAGGTCAGGCTGCTGCCGCTGGCATCGGAGAGTTTTGTGAGCCTGCCTCTGCGGTCATAGGTATAGTCTGTCCTTGCGCCCTCCTGGTCTGTGACAGATGACAGTCTGCCCGATGCCGTGTATTCCATCGTGATGCCTGCGCCGTCTTTGTCCGCGGCTGTTGTCATTCTGTCCATGGCATCATAAGTATAGGTCCAGCTATTGCCATTGGCATCGGTATACTTTGTCATGTTGCCCGACGCATCGTACTCGCAGGCGCTAACATGTCCCTCCTCATCTGTGATTCGGGTAATTCTGTTCAGACGATCGTATGTATACTGTTTTGTGCCGCCTGCGGGGTCTGTCTCCTTCACTAAATTCCCATTGCCGTCATACTCATATACCGTTGTGCCGTTATTGGCATCTGTCACAGTGGTGAGCATTCCTCTCGCGTCATAGTCGTATGTGACGCAGTTCTCTGCCGCATCGGTCACTTTTGTCAGGCGGTTATTGGCATCATATTCATAGGTAGTTTTGTGCCCGAGCGCATCCTCGACTGCAAGACAGTTGCCATTTTTGTCATAGGTATATTTTGTGATGGCTCCATTGGGCGCCGTCTCCGCTGTGATGCGTCCCGCACTGTCATAGGTGTAGGTGGTTCGATTGTTTTCTTTATCCTCATAGGCGGTGAGTCTGTCCTCTCCGTCATAGTCCGCGGTCTCTGTATGTCCGCAGGAATCCTCGACAGAGATGAGTCTGCCCAGTTCATCATAAGCAAAGCTTATGCTTTCTTCCTCTCTTGTGATGGAGAGCAGCCTGTCACCACTATCATAGCTGTATTCTGTGACAATGCCCTCCTCGTCGGTCATGCTCAGAATGTTGCCATTTCCGTCATAGGTGTAGGTCACTGTGTTGTCAAGCGCATCTGTCACTTTTGTGACATTGCCTGCATGATCATACAGATATGACGTATTGTGTCCCCTTTCGTCGGTCACAGCTGTCACCTGTCCCATGATGTCATAAGCATAGCGAAGCTCTCCGCCCGCTGCATTTCTCACCACGGTAAGCCTGTCGGCATCGTCAAAAGTATAGCTGGTTGTATTGCCGTTTTTGTCGGTGTAGGAGGTCACACTGCCCCACTGGTTCCGCTGGCAGCTTTCCTGATACGCCAGTGCATCCTTCTCGGACTTTAGATTTCCTTCATCATCATATATAAAGGTCTGTACTGCGCCCATCGCGTCTGTGGCAGATATCAGCTGTCCTGCCTCATTGTAGGCAAACTGTTGTTTATGCCCCATTCTGTCCGTGATGCTGGTGCAGCTTCCGTTTGCGTCATAGCTGTACAGCACCTCCCCGTCGGCGTCCGTCATGCTCAGCAGGCTTCCATCTTTAGAATAGGTGTATGCAACCACACTGCCTGTAGGAGACGTATAGGAAACAAGCCGCCCTGCCGCATCATGCCCGTACTGATATCTGTTGCCAAGACAGTCCGACGCTTCCTGTAAATGGTTATTGCTGTCATAGGTATACTGCCACTTGGCGCCATTTTTGTCTGTAAAGGCGATGAGATTGTCCTGCTCATCATATTCATAGACACTGGTATTGCCATTTTCATCCGTTATGGCGGTTATGTTGTTCCTGTCGTCATATGTATAGCGCGTTGTGGTCTTGTCCCTGTTCTCGACGCACGTTGGCTGATTCTGCTGGTTATAGCTCACCTTTTCTGTCGTCTCATCGGGATAGGTGATGCTGTCCATGCGTCCGCAGCTGTCGTAGGTCATCCCCGTGACATTGCCAAATACATCTGTCTGTTCCGTGATTCTGCCATAGCTGTCAAATTTATTACGGATTCCGGTCTTGTCGTTGCTGATTTCTGTGACATTGCCGTCTGCGTCGTAGGTGTATTTGGTAAAATATTTGTCTCCTGTATGGAAATAGGTCTCCCGGTTTACTTCATCATAGACCACACGGTATTCAACTCTGCCAGCCACAACCTGTTTGACGATACGCTGTTTCTGATCATATGTGTTCGTCAGATACCCTGCGCCATTGAAGTCCGTGATCGTCAGCAGATTGCCGTCTGCGTCGTAGGTGAAGCTGATGCTGTCCTCCTCCGCATTTCGAATGGCTGCAAGGCACTTGTCCTTGTACAGCAGGCTGACCTCGTTTCCTGTCTCGTCCGCCACTTTGGCGAGATATCCATTCTGATACGTAAATTTCAGTTTCTCGCCATGCCTGCCGGCAATTTCCAGAATTTTGCCATCCTGATCTGTCTGGATACGGTACTCTGTGAGACCATCCTCTATAATAGAAGCAAGATGACTGCTGTGGTCATAATGGTACTCTGTACCATCAAGGTCTGTCACATAATAATTAAAATTCTCATCGCGTTTCAGCCTGTATGTAGAATGAACACCTTCTGCCAGATCGTGCTGTTTTTCTCCTGTCCTGTAAAAAGGAATGATGCTGCCGTCGGGTGTCTCGAAGTATACATATGTATCGTCTGCATAAAGCATGTAGTTCAGAGAATGTGTCCACTTATTTCCCATTTTTCCGTAATGGCTGCCTCGCTGTGACTCATACATCGAGACAAATTCAAGATTGTCTTTTCCATTACGTTCGAGCCAAGTATGCTGCCACATAAAAGCGCCTGTAACAACATTAACAGGATCAAGCTCTGTATAAAGTTGTTTTCCATTGGGATATCTTCTCTTGTGTCTCCTTGGCGGAACATGAGTGTCTTTCTTGATCTCAGCCGTATGAACCGTCTTCACTGGGCTGTAGCTGCCAGGACCGCCTGCATTTTTTGCCCGTACCTGATAGGTATAGTCCTTGCCGGGTTTCAGTCCTGTGACAGTCTTAGCTGGCTCTGTCGTGCTGTGAAGCGTTCCGTCGAACAAAAGATCATACCCGGTTGCCCCGCTCACAGGGTTCCACTTGACAGCGGCTGTATCCTTGGTTGCAGACGCTGTGACATTTTCCGGCACCGCAGGCGGTTGTATCTGAGTTCTGACAGTGCCTGATGAATATGCGCTTGAACCGCCCGAATTGACTGCACATACCTTGTAAGAATAATTTGTGTCGGGCCTGAGTCCTCTGACGGTTTGTGAAGTTCCGCTTACACTATAGCTAGTGCCATTAAATACCATATTATAACTTGTCGCTCTGGCTGCGGGATACCAGCTGACTGTCGCTGTATCATGCGTTGAACTTGCATGCACATTTGTCGGTGCCGCAGGCGGACTCATCAATGTCACCACCGATCTGCTTGATGTGTAGGAGCTTGATCCACCGGCGTTGTTTGCTCTCAGCCTGTAGTAGTATCTTGTTCCTTCTGCCAGCCCTGATATACTTTTCGAGGTTCCTGTTACTTTATAGGTCGTCCCATTAAATTCCAGATCATAATTATCCGCCCCGCTCACAGCCTGCCAGCTCACCGTCACTGCATTTTTCGAGGCTGTCGCATTGATGCCAGAGGGCATTGACGGTGCTGACGGCAATGTGGACACACGGTTTTCTGCGCCATATCTACTCGAGCCGTCAGCATTGTTGCAACGCACTGCATAGGTATGACTGGTATTCGGAGACAATCCCGTAATACTTTTTGAAGTCCCTGTCGTTCTGTAAGTTTTTCCGTCAAACATTACATCGTAACTCGTTGCCCCGCTCACAGATGGCCAACTCACAGTCACGCTGTTTTTTGTGGCGGCTGCCTTCGGTGAGGCAGGGGCTTTTGGTGTTGTTTTTGCGCTTTTGGAAGAGCTTGGTGTACTGGTTCCTCCCGCATTTTTGGCGCTCACTTTGAAGGTATGACTGGTGTTTGGCGAGAGTCCGCTCACTTTATGTGAATTTCCTGTTGCACTGTATTTTTTTCCATCTGCATCTACTTCATAGCCTGTCGCACCAAATGAGCTGTCCCAGCTAAGATTTGCAGAATCTTCATCTGTAACTGCCTTCACACCGGTCGGTGGTTTCGGAGCTGTCTGGGCTGTTTTCTCTGAACTGTACTCACCAGCGCCATCAGAATTTTTTGAACGTACTTTATATGGATATTTGGTATTTGCACTTAATCCAGTATATTTCTTGCTGGTACCTGATACGCTCGTCATGCGTCCGTTAAACATGACATCATAACCTGTCGCGCCGCTCACACTGTTCCACTTTAATTCTGTAGAATTTTCGGTGTTTACTGTTGTTATGCTGCTGGGCGCTTCTGGCAGCTTAGGCTGTGTCTGGATTGATCTCTGTGCGCTGTATGTTCCTGTTCCGTCTGCATTTTTGGCACAAATCTGATAGGAATAGCTGGTTTTTGGCTGTAATCCAGTCACTGTCTTGGATGTCTGGCTGGCTGGAAGCGAATAGACTGTACCATTGAATTTCAAATCATAGCCTGTTGCGCCCGGGACAGCATCCCATTTGACAGTTGCGGTGTTATGTGTCGCCTGCGCACTGCTCACAGAGGGTGTTCTGGGTGCTGTAGTAACTGTCTGTTCTGCACTGTACGTACCTGTTACTCCAGTCTTTTTGGCACGAACCTGAAATCTGTAAGCCGTATTTGCGCTTAATCCTGTAAAGGTTCTACTGGTTCCTGTTTCACTGTATATGCTTCCGTTAAATTTTAGGTCATAACCCGTCGCACCCGAGACTGGACTCCAACTGATTGTCGCAGAATTATTCGTTGATCTTTTGGTAATGCCTGCTGGCGGCTGAAAAGTCTGCGCCTGTGTTGTCACACTCCTAACAGAACTGTAATTGCCAGTGCCATCAGCACCGACACTGCAAATTTTGTAGCTGTATGTCGTCTGGGGTTGAAGTCCGCTGATGGTCAGTGAAGAGCTGGCGCCTGCTGCGGTGTAGTTTTTGTTATTAAAATTAATGATATAGCTGCCTGCCCCTGTCATCCTGGTCCAGCTGACCGTGACAGAACTGCTTGTGCTGGACGCACTGATATCTGACGGTGCCTTTGGTGCTGTAGATACAGTCTGTTCCGAACTATATGCACTAGTTCCACTCGAATTTTTCGCCCGTACCTGAAATTTATAACTGGTTCCCGAAGTTAATCCAGTAATTGTTTTGCTGGTTCCCGTCTGGCTGTACACGCTGTCATTAAATTTCAAATCATAGCTGGTTGCACCGCCCACAGCATTCCAGCTGACTGTGGCTGAATTTTCTGTAGCACTCTTTTTTAAGCCTGTGGGCACTTCCGGAAGTTTCGCAGTGGTTACAACAGTCTGTGTCGCACTATATGGTCCTGTCACATTACTATTTTTTGCACGAACCATAAAAGAATGCGATGAATTGGGAAGCAGCCCTGTAATCGTATAGCTGGTTCGTGCTGTGTTATAGATCTTGCCATCAAACCACACATCATAACTCAGTGCACCACTCACACTGTCAAAACTTATCTGTACAGATTCTGTACCGGGCACCGCCTTTACTCTGGTTGGTGCCGTGAGGTTTCTTGCATAAAAATCACTTGGAACTGTAAATCTCAGCTCTCCATATCCAATTTCGTAATTTTTGGCATCACGAGCCGATACAATGATTCTGTATACACCACCTGCTATGACTTTCTCACTTGATAAGCACTCTGTCGCCGCGGTAAAGCTTGTACCGATTGCTTTTCCATTAGCTACCAGTCTGATAAATGCTGAATAGCGATTTGCCCCTGCCACACTGTGCCACCAGCATGACACAATTCCATTCTGTTTCAATGAATAGGAAATATTGATTTTAGTTGCCATTTCTTCTGTCTCCTTTTTATCTTTTTTGACCGGTCATATTATAAAAAGGAAATCTGCGTCAAAATGTAAATGTCAATACTTGCAAATAACCTGCTGCTAAATCATTCCAGCAATATTATACAGAAACACAGCACCTAAATCAGTACCAGAACAGATTTGATCCGAAAAATATTCAGGATTTTTCCATCACAGTCCTGCTTCCTAATTACGCTCATGAAACATTCATCACTTCAACATCTCCGAGTGATTGACTATCGACGTATTATACAAAAACAAAATATCTGCCCCCGCGAAATCAACATACGTCCCAATCCGCGCTGCGTCGATATAGCGCAAATCGATCAGCACAATTTCGCCATACGCCTCCAGTAAAAGCGGCGCAAGGCTGCTGGTATACGAGTCGCGGAAGATGATCAGGCGCCGCTGCGTGGCTGCCTTGGGACTCCGCAGTATCTGCAAGGACGACGCACCGCCCACAAACACATCATACATGTCAAGACTCTTCCCGTCCTCTAGCTTTTCTGTCTGGTAGACCGCCTTCCAGACTGCCCCCTCCTCGTCCGGCAGCACCACCTTACCAGCGTTTTTGCCGCTCTGCATGTTTTCCTCCAAACTCCACACCCGCGCTGCGTCTGTCACTTCGCTGGTGAGATATACGATCGTGTCCGGGTCCATAGGAAGCGCCGCCTGACCGTAATAGACGCCATGAAAATCCTTGATTTGATTTTGCGTAAACGCTGCCTGCCCCTCCGCGGAAAAAGACAAAAATTCTCCCGCGCCGAGCGTGTCCGCCGCACGGCGCGCAACGTCAAGAATCCTCTCCTGACGCCAGTGCGTGTCTGTGCGGTAATAGTCGTCAATCGTCAGCTCTGACATAATCTCCATGTACCGAAATGCACTGTCTGCGCCAAGCTCCTGCAACAGCAGACTGCTCATGCGCTCATAATCCAACGACGGAAAACCATTTGGCTGCGCCAGAAAAAAATTCTTGTCCGGCACAATGGCATACCATGCGGTCTGCTCTGGAAAATACTGCTGCCGCAGCCCCTTCATCTTCGCGGCAAGCCGCTTTACAGACGCCTCATTCAGCGGATACTCCAGCTTCGCCGCGTGTCCGTCTGTGACATAGATGTCATTATTTTCTTTCTGCTGCAAGACATCATAGGCAAAATACGCCTTGATGCGCCGAAGCCCGTCACGAAACGGGAAGTGGTCGAGCAGATACTTCTCTGTATCGTCCATAAAGGATTTTTCCAGCAGATTCTTTGCCGTGAGTCTGGGCTTCTCCGCCAGACGGCGGCGTTCCGCGCGAGAGATTGTCTCCTTCGGGGAAATCACCATCAGTACCATCATACTCACCAGACAGAGCACAAACCCATAAATCGTAATGCGCTGCTTCCACTTACACGCTTTCACCATACCACCTCCAAAACCAATACCATAAGCAAACAAGCGGCTTTATCCATCGCACTTTAAAATCGGAAATACAAAAACGGATTGAACGAGCCATCAATTAAATAGGCCGTGCAAAGCACCATGAGTACCAGCACCAGCACACCCATGAGCACGTGCATTACCCTGTCCCCAACTGTGCTTGACTGAAGCCTTTTTTGCAGCTTCGTCCAAAGCCACAGCGGCAGCGGCGTTGACCCAATCAAGCCAATACACAGTATCACGAAGCGGTTTTGCAGCACATATGCAAATACCGCACGCTCTACACTGCTGGCCTCCCTCGCAATCAGGGTTCCCTGTGCAAACAGAGACTGAATGTCTGCCAAGGCCCCCGTCAGGCTGTCATTGTGAAAGATCAGGAAACTGACAAGAATCACAAAGACCACATACCCATGCCTCAAAATGGCTGCTGCCTTCATGAAATGGCTCTTCTCCAGAACCTCCCTGCCGCCAAACAGTCTGCCCACGCCTTTTTCCATGACAAGTAATACAGCAAACAAAAGCCCCCATGTAATGAAGTTCCAGCCTGCCCCATGCCACAGTCCTGTGAACAGCCAGACGACAAGAATATTCAAAATCCATCTTGCCATACGGACTCGGTTGCCGCCCATCGGGATATAAACGTAGTCCCGGAACCACGCACCGAGCGTGATGTGCCACCGCCGCCAAAACTCCGTCACGCTTCCAGAAATAAACGGGTATCTGAAATTCTCCGGGAAAGAAAAGCCAAGAATACCGCCTAAGCCGATCGCCATATCCGAATACCCTGAAAAATCAAAATAAATCTGTAGCGACACGGCGACCGCATACGCCCATGACAGTGCCAGACTGCGCGTGCCAAGGGCTGCGACCTCCGCCACAAACTCACCAGTCACGTTTGCGATCAGCACCTTTTTGCCCAGACCGACCGCAAAGCGCACCACGCCCCGCTCAAAGTTTTCATGAAATGCCGAGAAGTCAATTCCCTTTGTGAGCGTGCGCTCAATCTCGCTGTAGCGCACAATCGGCCCTGCTACCAATTGCGGAAACAGCGTCACATAAGCCGCATAGGTGACAAGATTTTTCTGCCGCGCTACCCTGTCGTGGTACACGTCCACACAATAGCTTACAATCTGAAATGTGTAGAACGAAATCCCGATTGGAAGCGCGACTGCCTTTGTCTTAATTCCGAACACCGTCTCCATAAAGAACTGAAAATATTTGAAGTAAAACAATGCCGCAAACGGCAAAAGAACAGACAGAATATAAAATATTCCGGCTGCCCCTCTGCCTCTGAACCTGTCCACAAACCACAAAAGTACATAGGAGATGACAATCTGTGCGAGCATGAGGAGAACATACACTGGTTCCCCCCATGCATAGAACAGAAGTGACATCACAAGCAGTACTAAATTCCGCCCTTTCTGCGGCACGAAGAAATAGAGCAGTATGGTAAATGGCAAAAATAAATATAAAAATGTAATACTTGAAAACAGCATACGTGCCTCTCCCGCTTATATTGGATTTGCCTTCTCAAGCTTGTCAGAAACCTTCATACTGCGCGATTCCGCCGCCGCGATTGCCTTCTCAAGCACCGCTGATGCCGTGTCCTGATGTCCCATCACGAAAAAGATATCGTTTCCAAGCAAAACTGCGTACTGCTGTTCTGCTGTGACACAAATCCATTTTGCAGGATTGATGTTGTCCATAAGCTGCTGGCGAATCGCCTCTGCATCGGCTTCATCGGTAGTTCTGATGTACACAGCACTGTAGGCTGTCGAGGACATCATCGACTCAGACAGATAAATGCCCTCGATACCGTCTAAGTCTGACAGACCCGTATGATACGAAATCATGTCCGTATCGCCCAAGTCAAGCTCCGTCGTCGATACCTCCATCGGGAGCAGGTCCTCTGCCACGCCCCCATATACCTCGTCCATAAATGCAGACACTTCGTCCGCACTGTTTAGATGCACCATGCCTGCCGTATCTGCATTTTCCTCTGTCGATACCTCATCGGAAGTCCTGTCGCCGCTGTTTCCGCAGCCTGTCAGCATTGACAGGGAAAGTGTCATCAGCATTGCTGCGATTCCTATTTTATTCATAATTGTCCTCTTTTTCATAAATTACCCTCCTTTTTCTACAAATACCCTCTTCATATACCTCGGTACTCTCATTGTTTCCTTGAAGCTTCATAAGTATTCATATGGCCCGCGAAAAACTTTTGTGCATTATAAAACTGCATTACGGTTTTGCTGCGGACTGCAATGTGTAGCTTGGCACCTCCTCACCCTGTGCCGCCTCTTTCATAAGCGTCAGCTCATACGTCTGGGACTGTTCCAGCGTGATCATATCCTCCGCAGCCAGCGCAGAACGAAAGATTTTGATCTCACTGCCCGCCTGCACTGCCTCGTCCTCCGATGAGACCACTTTGGCAAGATACACAATGCCGCTGTTCAGGCGAAGATCTATGTCAAGAATCTCTGCCGTGACAACAAAACTGTTGTTCTCCTGCACTGCCCCAGTCAGTGCGCCCGCCCCATTGTCCGTAGCGCCTGACAAAACCGCGTCCGAATCCTCCAGCATACATGTATCTTCCCCATTTTCAGCCGCCAAACGCACACTGTTCTCCTGCACTGCCTCGGCCGCAGACTCCGCGCCTTCCGCTGGCAGCGCTGCCGCCTGTGGTACGCATTCCATAGATACTGTATCATTTCGGGCTGGTTCTGCTGTGTACGTAGCGCCGCCGCTAAGCGGCAGACAGCTCTTCATAACAGGAATACATACTGCCGCACACGCACATGCTGCCGCCAATCCTGCCCATAGTTTGATACGATGCCATTTTCGTCCCGCTGGTTTTTCTTTTTCCTCAAGCCCTGCTTCGATGCGTGCCCACAGATTAGGTGCTTCACTGTCCATAAGCGCCCTGTATTCTTTTTCCAAATCCTTACTCATAACCGTATCTCCTCAACTTTTTGATCGCATTCTGATATCGCCAAGTTACTGTTCCAAGTGGAATTTTAAGAATATCTGCTATCTCCTGAAAAGTCAGTTCTCCCATAATCTTTAGGTGTACCACCTGCTGTTCCGATGGCTTTAGCGCGTCCAGTGCCTGCCGCAGGCTCAGGTCTGAGAGCACCTCCTGCTCGACACACGCCTCCGACGCCGTCTCTGTCATGTTGTCTGCAAACTCCTCTGTCAAGATTTCACGCTTTGTCTTTCTCATGAGATCAACTGCCATATTCCGGGCAATCGCCGCCATCCATGCGCGGTGTCCATTCCCGCCACGGTATGTATCTGCAAGCCGCCATAGCTTCATAAAAAACTCACTGGTGACATCCTCCGCGTCCTCACGGTTTGATACAGTTTGGCGTACAATGGCATAAATATATCCAAGATACGCCTCATAAATTTCATGCAGTGCACCCTTGTCGCCAGACTTCATGCGTTTCATGCACGCATCGAACTGTTTTTCCTCCACACGGACCCCCTCCCAGTACATTATAGATACGTTTCTTCATGTGTATTTTTATGGTAGTATTTTCTATTTTATTAAAATTGGCTCGCGAAACACTTCGCAGTACCTCTCCGCACGCTCCCAGATCACGACATCTGGCTCGTACCGGTCGAGCATACTGTACTGGAAATCCCGCGCGTCCTCCCAGTAAACCTCCTTATAGTATCCCTTGCAGATCTGCGATAGAAAGCCGCCAAAGGAATCCCCGACATACAGCAGCACCTGATCATGATACTGCGCCTTGTCCGCTGAATCCGGCTCAAACACATACACGGTATCTAGTTTGTATTTGTCCGCCAGCCCCGCCATCATGACAAGATCCCCTGAGTAATCTGTCGCATCAGTACGAAAACGCACCGAGTCCATCTCCGCATGCGTGCCGTAAACCGTCCTGAAAAACTCCTGCATATTCACAAATGCCCCGATCTGATTGCTGTGGGAATCCGTAATGTAATAAAGCGGCGCTTTGTCCTTGTTCGCCATCAGCGCCTCCTTGGGATAGACAAACACCAAATCCGTATTCTCATGCAGATAGTCCGCCAACTGCTCCCCGCGGGAAACCTCATTGACCCTCGCGATGGTATCCGGCATATTTTCTGCATAGATAATCTCTTTGTTGGGAATACACATGGTATAGAACTCAATATTTCTTGCCGCCAGATGCTCTCTTGTCGCCGCGAGATTTGCCGCAATCGCCGCCATCTCCTCCTGCGTAAAATGGTTGATGCCCATATAGTCCCAAATCGGATGTCCGTCCAGCTCCGTCTTGTAGAAAAACATATTATTTTTTCCCATGAGCGTCTGCGTGGACTCAATATAAGTCCCTCCGGTGAGCAGCGAAGTCAGCTCTGTATTAAAGCCGATCAGCTTCGTGCGCCCAAATAAAGAGTCCGTAAATTGATTGACTGCCTTCTGTAGTCTGACAAATCCAGTCTCCTTCGACGCAGTACCCTGCCCCGTCTCGTCCTTTGTGCCTGTCTGTGTCCCATTGGCCAAGGTTCCGTTTTGCTCTAGGACTGCCTGTTCCTCGTCTGTCAGCGCATTCTCCTGCTGACCCGGCAGCAGCGTGCGCACCACAGTCACAAGCGGTATCACCAGTATAAAAATGAGAAAAGCAATCGTAATCCATCTGTCCCTGTTCTTCATTTCATCTCCTGTCCTTTCCAACCTTTCCAAATCAGATATAAAAATCTGCGATAAAAATCTATGATGAAAAATCTTTAATCAGAAATTAAAGTATATAAACGGGTTGTACGCATTGTTGCAGATAAACGATACGCTGACCACCAGACACACCACAAGCCCCGCTGCATAGACAATCTGCCAGAGCTGGCTATCTTTTTGTTTTTTGTCAATCCACGGCATAACCGGCACACATCCAATGATTGCAAATACAAAGTATATCCAGTTCTGGGCGATATATGCCCAGACCGCCTTGTCAATAATTCCCTTCGCACCGATGCCAAACATTGCCTTGATGTACAAAATAGCATTTCCCATGCCCGTCGAGCGGAAAATCACCCAGCCGATAATCACCAGAACCATTGTGTACAGATGACCCCACCAGTAATTTTTCTTGCCAAGCCCCGTCAGCTTCTCAACCGTCAGAATCACAAAGTACATGAGCCCCCACGCAATAAAAGTCCAGTTCGCGCCATGCCACATGCCCGTCAGCAGCCACACGACAAATAAGTTGAGAATCACCCTCGGCTTCGAAACCCTGCTGCCGCCCATTGGAAAATACACATAATCCCGAAACCATGTCTGCATGGATATGTGCCATCTGCGCCAAAACTCCGACACAGTCTTTGAAATATAGGGATAGTTAAAGTTCTCCTCAAAATGGAATCCAAACATCTGCCCAAGGCCAATTGCCATATCCGAATATCCAGAAAAATCAAAAAAGATTTGGAGTGTATACGCGACCGCGCCAAGCCACGCCATGCCCATAGACGCCTGAAACTCATGGTTGATAATCAGTCCAAACGCATTGTCCGCGATCACTGCCATGTTGTTTGCGACCAGCACCTTTTTGCCAAGACCAATGCAGAATCTGGTGACGCCCGCCGAAAAATCTGCAAAGGTTTCCGTGCGGTGGTCAATCTGCTCTGCGATCGTCTCATAGCGCACGATGGGGCCCGCAATTAACTGTGGAAACAGCGCGATATACAGCCCTACCTGCAAAGGATTTTTCTGGACTTTTCCACGGCGCCGGTACACGTCAATCACATACGACATCGCCTGAAACGTATAGAAGGAAATCCCTATCGGCAGCGGCACGATCGGCACTGGAATATTCGTGTGCAGGAAACGGTTGATCTGCAATACCGTAAACTCGCTGTACTTAAACCACCCCAGCGTGCCGATATTGACCGCCACCAGCAGCACAAACAGCACCGTGACCACTGCCTTTTTGTCGCGGAACACGTCCACATAAATACCAAAAATCCAGTTGACCAGTATCGTTGCAATCATCAAAAAGACATACGTCGGCTCACCCCACGCATAGAAAAAAAGGCTTGCCACCAGCAGAAATATATTTTTCAGCGTTTTTGTCTTTCGCAGCAATGCATAGTAGACCACCAGCACGATTGGAAAAAATACAAACAAAAAAACCTCACTAGGGAAAAGCATCTCACATTTCCTCCTGCAACGCGATCTCACCGTCAAACACAGTCTCCGCCGGGCCCGTCATATAGACAAGGTTCTCTGTCTGGTCCCACTCGCACAGAAGCTCGCCGCCGAGCACCTTCACTGTAACTTTGGTGTCTGTCAGGCCATTTAACACGCAGGCGACAACGGTTGCGCAGCACCCTGTTCCACAGGCAAGCGTCTCGCCAGTCCCGCGTTCCCAGACGCGCATCTGCACAGTATTTCTGTCAATAACGCGCACAAACTCTGTGTTTACCCGCTCTGGAAAGCGTGTGTGATGCTCAAAGTGGGGGCCTATTTTTTCTATTTCAAAACTTTCTATATCAAAATCTGACAAATGCTTCAAAAATACGACTGCATGGGGATTGCCCATTGACACGCATGTCATTTTGTAGTGCTGCCCGTCCACCTCGATGTCCTCATCAACGACCTGCTCATTGCCAGACACCACAGGAATCTCTGATGCGGTCAAAATCGGTGCGCCCATATTCACCCTTACCGTCGATACCTTGCCGTCCCCGCCCAGCGTGAGGCAAAGATACTTCACTTGCCCAAAGCTTTCTATTGTAATGCTGGTCTGGTCTGTCAAGCCGTAATCATACACATACTTTGCCACACAGCGGATTCCGTTTCCGCACATCTGTGCCCTCGTGCCGTCCGCATTGTACATTTCCATCTCAAAACTGGCACGCTTTCCCGGATTGATAAAAATCACGCCGTCTCCGCCAATTCCAAAATGCCTGTCGCTGAGCCTGCGCACCAGCGCTGGTTTTCTGTCCGCAGCAATCTGCTCCGCAAAGTCATTGACATAGATATAATCGTTACCGCACCCATGCATTTTTGTAAATTTCATCGTCTTATACCTCTATTTTCTAACGTTCCTCTCATGTTTCTGACCAACTCCAGCCGAACACCTCCGTGTCGTTCTCTGTGTTGTCCTCGCTGATCTGTACCGATATGAGCTGCAAATCCTGAAAAGCCCTGATTGCGTGCTTCTGCCCCCGCCGAATCGAGATGGAATCCCCGCGCGACAATTTCATCAGACAGCCGTCCACAACAAGCTCACCCTCGCCGTTTGCCACGGTGATCACCTCATCTTTATAGCGGTGCACATGATAGTCCTGTGCGCAGCCCGCGTTGATGGTCACATGCTTTGTGAGAGATTTCGTCCCGTCGGCATACTGGCTGTAGTCATACACCTTGTACTCTCCCCAGCGGCGCTCTTCATACATTGGACGGTTGTCAATATTTTCCACATACGGCTTGATATACGAACTTTTGTGCTTATCTGATACCAGTATACCATCCTGCCCCGCAGCGATCACCAGATTCTGCGTGCCAAGCGCCACGACAGGAATCGACAATTCATTGATCACATGGGTATTGATGCACGCCTCCCCCAGAACCACATCGCCGATGCTCTCCTCCTGCATCTCCTCGGTGAGCGTGTTCCATGTGCCGATATCTTTCCACTCACCGCTGTATGGAATGACTGCGAGCGCGTCCGCCTTCTCGACCACCTCATAGTCAAAGCTGTCTTTTTTCAGACTGGCATAATTCGCCACCACATCATCAAATTCCCTGCTGTCCAAATAATTGTCTGCTATTTTCATCAAATACTTTAACTTGAAGGCAAACACGCCCGCATTCCAGAGCGCGCCCTGCTCAATTAATTTTTTCGCCGATGCCTCGTCAGGTTTTTCCTTGAAGCCGATCACGCTTCCGCCCTCTCCGGGTATGATGTAACCGTATTTTTCCGAAGGGTAGGACGGTTTTATCCCCATCAGGACAAGATCTGCCCCTCCCTGCTGCACGCGCGCATCCATCTTTTTAAAGGTTTCAAAATATGCCACCTCCACATAGGGGTCCACGGGAAGCACGATGACGGTCTCCTCCGGGTCCATCTGCTTTTTGGATTCCAGATACGACGCGGCGAGCACGATTGCAGGAAAAGTATTCCTGCGCTCTGGCTCTACCACGACATCTACATCGTCCGGCAACTGTCCCTTAATCGACTCCACCTGTGTCGCCGATGTCGCGACGACAATATTTGCCTGGATTCCCGCCTGCGTAATCTGACGGTACACGCGCTGTACCATCGACTCATGACCGCCATTTGCATCGCTGAGCAGCTTTAGAAACTGTTTTGAGCGGATTTCATTGGACAGGGGCCAGAGACGCTTTCCTGAGCCGCCTGATAATAAAACAATATTCATCTTTTCTCTCCTTCCACGATACTGGTTTATTGCTTTAACGCCAGAAGCATCTGCGCCGTCTCTACGAGATTTGTGCCATTGTCCATGCTGTGTTTTTGCAGATAGCGGTGTGCCTCCTCCTCCGTCATGTTATTTCTTGCCATCAGAAGCTGCTTTGCGCCCGCGATGATGGCAGCCTCCTTCTCATCGCGTACCTTCGGCTTCTCCCGCCGCTTTTTTCTGCGCCGGACAATGCCCTGTGACAGCATATCGACTGTGCTGACAAGCTCATGCACCTTGAGCGGCATGGCAAGTCCGATGATTCCGTCGCCCTGCACCTCGGCAAGCACCCGCTGTGACGCCATCACCACCATTTCAAAACCCTCTGGCAGACTGCGCTTTAGCTCGGCACAGATCATGTCCGCCAGCCGGTAGCCCGCGATGACAATCCCGTCATGAAATTCATCGGCATAGCCCAGTGCCTGTGCGCCGGAGGTGCACACTGCCGTCACGCCAAATCCGCTTTTGACCAGAATGTTTTTGATACGTCTGGCATCCTCCAGCCTGGTAAAAGCTACTATTATATTTGTCAACCGTACACCCCCCAAATCCTATGAAACAGTACTTCTTTTCACTGTAATGGAATGGTGTCCTTAGATTTTATACAAATAAGCTTCAATCTCCCAGCTTGTCACCTGCGCGTCGTACTCCTTCCACGCCGCAATTTTGGAGTCATAATACTGTTCAAACACACGTTCTCCAAGCAATTCCTTCAAAAGCGGGTCCTTCTTCATCTCCTCACACGCTTCGAGAAGGTCTGTGGGCAGCTTTCTGATGCCGCGCCTTAGCGCCTCCTCCTCCGAAATCACATTGATATTATCCATCACTTTGTCCTCTGGCTCAATCTGGTTTTTGATTCCGTCAAGCCCCGCCATCAGACACGCCGCGATTGCAAGATAAGGATTTGCGGAGGGATCTGGACTGCGCAGCTCGATTCTCGTGTGCTCGCCGCGGATATTGGGCACGCGTATCAGCGTGTTCGCGCCAAGTGTACTCCACGCGATATACACCGGCGCCTCAAACCCCGGACGAAGCCGCTTGTAGGAGTTGACCAGCGGATTTGTCACGGCACAGATTCCCTTGACATGCTTCATCAGTCCCCCCATAAAATAATAGGCTTCCCTGCTCAGTCCATTTTCATCAGCAGGATCATCAAAAATATTTCTGCCGTCCTTGCTCAGAGACATGTTGATATGCATACCAGAGCCACAGAACTCCATACGCGGTTTGGGCATAAAGGTTCCGTGCAGGCCATGATGCTTGGCAATCGTCTTGACCGCAAGTTTGAACGTCATAATGTTGTCCGCCGTCGCAAGCGCCTCATCATAGCGGAAATCCACTTCATGCTGGGACGGCGCCTTCTCATGGTGCGACGCCTCCACCTCAAAGCCCATATCCTCGAGCGTCAGCACAATATCACGCCGGGCATTCTCACCATTATCAAGCGGTCCCATATCAAAAAATCCTGCCTGCTCATTGGTGTTTGTCGTAGGCCTGCCATTCTCATCTGCATTAAACAAAAAGAACTCACACTCCGGCCCCACTTCAAAGGTATACCCCATCTGGGCTGCTTCCCGCAGCGCTTTTTTGAGGATATAACGGCAGTCACTCTCAAAGGGAGTGCGGTCTGCGCGGTATACATCGCAGATAAAGCGCGCCACCTTTCCCTGCTGGGGTCTCCATGGAAAGATTGTAAACGTGTCCAAGTCTGGATACAGAAACATGTCCGCATTGTCCGTGGGCAGCATGCCCTCGACAAGCGAACAGTCAAACATACAGTCGTTGCCCAGCGCCTTTTCAAGCTGGCTTGACGTGATTGCCACATTCTTAAAATTTCCTTCTATATCCGTAAACTGCATGCGGATAAACTCTACATCTTCTTCCTCCACCATCGCGATGATATCCTGTTTTGTATATTTTGCCATACGCTGTATCCCTTTCTGATCAAACTTTTTTGCCAGCCCCAAAGCATATTCCGGGCATGACCTTCATACCATTATAAAAAGAACAAAAATGGAGTTGTTACATGAGCTCTAACACCAAAATCGTTGTACTTCGCTCAAAGGAAATTGTCTATGCACTTGTGCTTCTGGTTGTGAGTGTACTTATCATAATGGTTGCAGTCTCTCTTTTTATGCCCGCCAAAGACGCTGCTTCTCCTGTTCCTGCCCAGAATGCAGAGGAGACGCCAGAACAGATGCTGCCGCAGACACCCTCACAGACCACGCCTGACACGGCGCCCTCCACCACTGCCCCGGACGGCGCAAACCAGACCTCGAGCACTGTGACAGACACGAATACAACCGCCCAGAACATTTACGTTCCCGGCATTTATTCCAGCACACTGCTGCTTGGCACAGCGCATGTAGAGCTACAGGTTGCCGTAGACAAGGACCACATCAATTCCATCACCCTGACAAACCTTGACGAGTCTGTGACGACCTTATACCCGCTGATGAGCCCCACGCTCTCTGAACTCTCAGCAGTCATCTTGGCCGAGCAAAGTATTGAAAATGTCAGCTATGGTGAGGAGAACCGCTATACCTCGATGCTGCTGATGCAGGCGATCACTGCCGCCTTAGACAAAGCTGCTGTGTCAGAGAACGCTGACCGCCCCGAGACTGGAACGCTATATTAACGTACCGTGCCTATGCTCTGGCCTCCGTGAGCATCTTTTCGAGGTCCTCTACCTCAAAGTTGTAGATTTTATCGCAGAACTGGCACCGCACCTCCACCTGCTTGCCGTCATCAAGCATCTCCTGAATATCTTTTTTCCCGATGCTGATGATGGCGCGCTCAACACGCTCACGGCAGCAGTCACAATGATACTGTGCCGGTATCGTATCATTGATTTCCAGTCCCAAATCCCCCAGAAGAAGCTCAAGAAGCTGTTCCGGCGAACTGCCAGCATCAAGAATATTGGTCACGCTGTCCATCGTCTTGAGCTTTTCTTCCAAGGCATTGATCGTCTCGTCCTCCGCGAAGGGCATCAATTGGAGGATAAAACCGCCTGCCTGCCTGACAGTGTTGTCCTTCTCCATCAAAACGCCCAGCCCGACCGCAGACGGCACCTGCTCAGAGGTCGCAAAATAGTAGGTGAGGTCCTCTGCGATCTCGCCAGTCTGCAACTGTGTCTGTCCAACATAGGGCTCTTTTAATCCCATGTCCTTGATCACACTTAGAATCCCGCTTCCCACGGCACCGCCCACATCCAGCTTTCCAAGTCCGTTCGGCGGCAGCATCACCTGCGGCGCTAACGCAGTCCCCTTGACATTTGCCTTCGCATCTGCCGTGACAGCAAGTCCGCGCACCGGTCCATCACAGTGAATCTGCATTGTCAGCACGTCCTTCTCCCCCTTGAGCATACTGCCCATCATAGCGCCCGCTGTCAGCAGGCGCCCCAGTGCAGCCGTGATCACAGGGCTAAGCTCATGAACCCGCCGCGCCTCCTCCACCAGCGCCCGCGATGTCATCGCAAAGGCTCTGATCTGTGCATTTGCCGCCGTTGCACGCACGATATAGTCTTTCATATGCATTCTCCTTATATATCATTTATTCCTTCATTTTTTCCTGCGCAACGCAGTAAATCCGCTCGCTCTGCGCGGTCACTTCCCCCAGTGTGTCGGCATCGTACGCCCTGACAAATGACAGCCCGGCGCGCGCCAGCAGCGATTTTATTTCTTCTAATGTATATCCCCGCTGGAAATGCACTTCCTGAAACCTAGAGAAAAGATCCTGACCGCGCTCTGGCTCTTCCCGTTTTTTGACAAACACTGTCAGATCATACTCATTGATACCGTCCTCCGGGTCAAAATAATTCTCCCAGATAAAGCTGCAATCCTCGCGGTTTTCCGCAATCACGCTGTCGCCAATCACCGTCTCATACTTGTATCTCGTGTTGAAATCAAAGAAGAAAATCCCTTTGGGGTCAAGATAATTGCTGACCAGACGAAAACATGCCGCCAAATCCTCCTCCGCCAGCAGGTAATTCAGGCTGTCGCACACACTCACCACTGCCCGCACCGTCCCATACAGCTCAAAGGAACGCATATCCTGCCGTAAATACAGGATATCCTGCCCTGACTGCGCTCTCTTGTCACAGGCAATATTGAGCATCTCCTCCGAGCAGTCCACGCCGATCATGTCATATCCCTTTTGGGCGAGAAGCTCCGTCAGTGTCCCTGTACCGCAGCCAAGCTCAAGCAGCAGCCCATCGCGGATACCATATTTTTCAAGCTCATGTACGACATTCTCACACCACTGCCCGTAGGGCGTCTCGTCCATCAGCAAGTCATACACGCCGGCAAATCCTGTATATGCTTCCATATTTTCATATTCTCCAAACGTCTCTTATTTTCAAACTTTTCTTATTTTCAAACTTCTCTTATTTTCAAACTTCTCTTATTCTCAAAATTTTCTTATTCTCAAAATTTCCTTACGCTCCTAATTTTAGTGAAATCAGGAAGCCGACTGCAAGCAGCACAACACCTGTGAGAATCTCCACTATACCGATGGCGCCCACCTGCATCATAATCAGAATCGCAAACGGCGATGCCACGATCAGGCCGATTATCGCCCAGTAGGTCACGAGCGGATACTTCTTTAACATAAACTCAATCAGCTTTGCCACTGCGACAACGCCGACCACAACGCCGATGCCAAACGGCACCAGCACGACAAAGGTCTCCAGCATCGCCGCGATGTCAAAATCCTTGAGCGCATTGATAAAATCGTTAATCGTATCAATAATTGTGTTGTAATAGCCAAGAATCATCATAATCATAGAGCCGCTCACGCCCGGAATCACCATCGTAGCCGCCGCAATAATGCCGACGCCAAAGAGCTTGATCACATTGACCACGCTAAAAGAGATATCTGCGCTCGCGTCACCGCCCTCCCCAACAAGGGCAAAGCCGACCACCATGACAAAAAACAGCACAAACGCGAGAATCTGCGGAATCTTGATACTGTTTCCCTTCACCTTGCCATAGATGACAGGCAGCCCGCCCAGAATCAAACCGATAAAAAACAGATTGGTCTGCAACGGAAACCGTGGGAACAACACTTCTGAAAATATTTTTGCAAAAATGGCAATTGACAGCAACATGCCTATTCCAATGGGAACCAGCAGCGCAATGGCCTCCTTCATGCGCTTGATAAAATGCGTCAGCACCAGAATCAGCCTGTCATAAATGCCCATTGACACCATCATGGTTCCGCCGCTCACGCCCGGAATCACATTCGCAATGCCGATGACCATTCCCCTCAAAATATTTACTATAAACTCTTTCATCATTGAAGCTATAATCCTTTCTTAATTTATATTATTTTTTCATAATAATCTTGTTAGATACTGTTCAAGAAATGCAAACAGCCTGTCCATCTCCTCGTCTGTCCCGACCGAAATGCGCAGATAATTGGCAATGCGCGGCTTATTCCAGTGCCGCACATAAATCTTGCTGGCACGCAGCGCCTCAAAAATCTCCTGCGCTGGAACGGTTTTGTGCGCGGCGAAAATAAAATTGGTCTTGGAATCACCAAACACAAAGCCAAGTCTTGCAAGCTCTTTTTTCGCGCGCTCTCTCGTCGCGACGACCTTGGCTAGATTCTGCCTGAAATACGCCTCATCTTCCAGCGACGCCACCCCTGCGGCTATCGTGAGCGCATTCATCGTATACGAATTAAAAGAGAATTTCACATCATTTAGATATTGAATCAATTTTTGACTGCCCATCGCATAGCCGATGCGCATTCCCGCCAGCGCGCGCGACTTTGAGAACGTCTGCACTACAAGCAGGTTGTCATATTTTTTGATCAACGGCACACAGCTTCTGCCGTCAAAGTCCACATACGCCTCATCTACAATGACCAACACGTCCTGATTTGCCGCGATGATCTCCTCGAGCACTGCCAGCTCTGTCATGACACCTGTCGGCGCATTGGGATTTGCGAGGACGATACCGCCGTTTGGCTTCATATAATCTTCTTTTTTGATACAAAAATCTTCGTCCAGCGGCTGACATTCATAGGGTATCCTGTACAAGTCCGCCCATACATCATAAAAAGAATACGTAATATCCGGGAACAAAACCGGCTTCCCAGAATTAAAAAATGTCAGAAAAGACATGGCTAACACATCATCAGAGCCGACGCCGACAAACACTTGTCCGCGGTCTAATCCATACTGCTTTGCAAGCGCACTGGTAAGCGCAGACACATCGGGGTCTGGATACTTGCGCAGCACCTCACAGTCAAAGTTCTGTATCACTTTCCCAACGCCCGGCGCCGGGGGATAAGGATTTTCATTCGTATTCAGCTTGATCACGTCCTGCTCTTTGGGCTGTTCTCCCGCCACATAGGGCACTACCTTCCGTACATGATTTTCCCAGTTCTTCACAATTTGTCACTCCTTTTTTCGTAAACAACAACATCTTCATCATAACAAATTTTGGAAGTTTATGCAATGTCTGTTGACTCCAAAAGAATTTCATTCTAGTATTAAAATATAGTATATTTTTCCATGAATCTGAAATCCTTATACTAAAGCGGAGGTTCAATATGTATTATCTCAAGATTTTTGTCAAAACTTTTTTGTCGCTTTTTGCCATAATGCGCGTCACAGGAATGTCCACGAAAAATCCGTGCTCGCTCATTTTATTCCTGATTTTGCTGTATGTATTTGCAAAACTGCACAGTGACCGGATTGAGAGCCATATCCTTTCCGGGGATATGACCCTCTCTGTGCTCGTCAGCGTGCTGTTTAGCAGCTTTACGCTGGCGGCGGCGTATCAGACCATCTTAGGCGGCATGTCAAGCGGGTTGTTCTGCGCAGGCATTCTGCTGCTGACGGGCGCAGGACTTTTTATGGTCTACTATTATCTAACCATTTGGTTTTTGCAGGCGGCATCGAGTGTCACGCTCACTGGCTCTGGCTACTCCTACGCATGGATTCCCTATCTGGCAGCGCTGGTCTGCCTGTTGTGCTGGCTGCCCTATTTTCTATATGAATATCCCGGCGTCATGACGCCTGACAGCATCAACCAGTATGCGCAGGTCATTGGCGCCTATGAGCTGAGCAACCACCACGCCATCATACACACGGCACTGCTCGGCATGTTTTACAATCTCGGGCTTTCCGTCACAGGAGATGCGCATACCGGACTTGCACTGTACACGCTCGCACAGATGATATTCATGGCACTTGCCGCCGGCTATGTCGTGCGGACGCTGCAAAAAGCAGATATCATGATGCCGGTGCTGCTCATCACCATAGGCTTTTATGCACTGATGCCCTACAATGGCGCCTTTGCCGTCACGATGTGGAAGGACATTCCATTTGCGGGCTGCATGACCATCTTCTGTGCGGCATTGATGCGGTTTCTGCTGCGCGGCAGCTATGCCTCCTCCGCCGACGCTGTCCCCAAACTGCGAATCAGCGAATATTTTACGCTGCTGCTTCCCTATGTGCTGTCAGGCACACTGCTCTGCCTGCTGCGCACAAACGGCTGGTATGCCTTTGTTGTGTCTGTGCCGCTGATTCTGCTTGCCTACCGCAAGTGGCTTAAAGTCATGGTGCCTGTCCATCTCACCATACTGGCGCTTGTATTATTCGTCAAATACCCGGTGATGCATGTATATGAAATTCCACAGGCGGACTTTGTGGAATCCCTGTCCATTCCCGTGCAGCAGATTGCCCGCGTCATTGCAAACGGGGAATCGCTCACGGAACACGAGGCGGCTTACGTTGATCAGTTAATGGATTTAGAGCAGATTGCGGCGGCGTACCAGCCTGATTGTTCCGACAACATCAAGAACCTGATCCGTCAGAAGGGAATCCGCACGCTTGAGGCGGACAAGGGCGAATTTTTCAAAATATGGCTCTCCATCGGCATCGAGCATCCTAAAGCTTATTTTGACGCGTATGCAGCGCAGACAAACGGGTACTGGTATCCCGATGTCGCCTATGAGGTCGGTCTTGCGGACGGCATCTATCCAAATGAGTTTGGCCTTCGCTGGCAGCCCCTGATCCGCGGAAATGTTATTATCAAAATAAAAGAACTCCTGTTCAAACTCCCTGAGATGATTCCTTTATACGGGCTGTTATGGAGTATGGGCTTTCTGCTGTGGGCACTGATACTGCTCGGAGCACTCGGGCTGCGCATGGGTAAACCCGCAAGCGCGCTGGTCTGCCTGCCCGTTCTATTGCTGATGCTCACCTTATGCATCGCAACCCCTGTCGCCGCCGAGTTCCGCTATGCGTATGCCGCCTTCTATGCGCTGCCGCTGCTGATTGTATCGCCTTTTATTTGAAATCTTTTGCGGCATACTTCCTCTGCATGGAGCTGTGCATAAAAACATGGACTTGCCGGAAAATGCGATAACATTCCGACAAGTCCAGCACGCAGAATCATATGCTTTTCTAATAAATCACTTCCACATGCTCAATCTGGTTTTGATTGATGTCAAACGCGATAATATTTTCATTGGTTCTGTGATGCGTCATATAATATCTGCCCTCGATTTGTGTAATATAATACGGCGTTCCGCCCGACACGCCAAACTGGTCATAAATCTCCTCATAACTTCCGTCGGAGAGCTTCTCAAGACGGTCCGTCCTGAGTATGGTTGCATCGTCCTGATTCTCCTGATTGTCTGTCGATATGGTAATATAGTAAAAATCCCCAATCTTCACAAGCTGTACCATGCCAGCCGCCTGATCTGCCACTTGGTATTCCTTCAATATATCAAACCCGTCACGGCTGCTGTTGAACGCGGCTTTGATAATCTTCTGGTTGTTATGTCCTGACACAAAGTAAATTCCGTCCTCCATCACCGTAAACGAACGCACATAGACCCCATATAGTTCCTCAATTTTGAGAATTTTATCCACATAGAGCGGATAAATGCCACGCGCATCGGGGTGCTCTGCCTTTTTGACCAGATACATTTCCCCTGTGATGGAGCTCCATGCCATAAACACCTGATTCTTGGCATCGTACTGTACATAATGCGGGCGCATTCCAATGTTTTCGAGCGTCTGGGTATGCACATAGCCGTCATCGGTTCTCTGAAATGCCAGCAGACGGTTGTTTTCCGTATCATCGGCAAGAAGCATAACGCCGTCCGACGCGATCGTGTGTGCATAGTGGACTTCGTTTGTCAGTACACGCCACTGGCTGAGCGGATCTGTCAGATTTTGATTGTAAATAATCTGGTTGTGATAACAGTCTGCGATAAAGTATGTATCTTCTACTTTCGTGATGTAGGTCGCCACATTTAATGTGTCATATGTGTTTTTCCCGCCGTTTGCCACAGGCTCGGAGAGCATTCCTTCATAAACTGCCTCGTCTGCGGGGCGGCTTTCCTGCGTCTGCTCACCAATGTGAACCTGCACCGCGCTCTGCTCTGTGCAGGCGGATATCAACAATACCGCTACAAAGAGAAGCGCGGCGGCTGTACTTTTTTTCTTCATGCGTCTAAACCTCTTTGATCTTAGTCTTTTTTCTAAATCTGCCCGATCACTTCGAGCTGGGCGCTCACGAGCAGCTCCTCCTCTGTGCCGCGCAGATGCTCTCCGCGTAAATACTGCATACCGCCGCGCAGCTTCGACGCGACAAGATTGAGCACATAAATATTGTCAAACCGTTCATAGATGGAAGATCCGCCCAGTCCTGAAAAACAAATAAGCTGCGTGTTCATCTTGTCTGCCATATCCATCAGGGGCTTGAGCAGATGCGCGGCATTGGTCTGGGCAAAGGGATTGTCCATGACAAGCACCTTGCCCTCGTTGCGGTCTGCAAAGATGTCCGTCTCGTCGCGGCGCATATAATACAGCAGACTGGAAAGAAGGACGAATGCGGTCAAAAATCCCTCCCCGCCGGAGTTTTTTGCTGCCTGTGCCCAAGTAATCGGGTACTCGCGCTGTGCCTCGATTTTATATAATTTTATTTGTACGTTGCCAATTCCGACAATGCTGTCATAAAGGTTGCGCGTCGTGATTCTCGTGCCAAAATATTCCTGCGGATTCTCATTTTTCTCCAAGATCTCAATCCCCTTCGCCGTCAGCTCATTGAGGAAATCGCCCAGTTTTAAACGGTACATTCCCTCCTGCTCTGACCAGTCTGGAAGCTGTAATCTTAACATCTTGACCGGCTTTTCCCGAATGGTGATGGTTGAATTGCTGTCAATCTGTCCCAGATTGCGGTGCACGTCTTGGCAGTACTCTCCCAGCAGCTCTGTGATGCGCGCCCGCTCCTTCTCCACAAGAGAAATGTCCACGGCAAGCTTTTCCATCTGGCTGTCATAAGATTGCAGTGTCGTGTCAAGCTGTGCCAGCGTCAAGACCGCATTGTCCGTCAGGGAAAGCATGGAATCAAGCGGTTTTCTGTAATAATCCTCTTGGTAAATATCCTTTTGCATCAACTTGTAGAGACAGGCGGTCAGCCGGCGCAGCGCGTCCTCGTCAAGCAGCTTTTCATTAAACCACATCAGGAAATGTACGTCTTGCAGCGCGAGCAGTCCGCCTCCTTGGCTGTCTTCCATTGGTTCCTGACGCTTTTACCGGCTTTATTTTGTTGTCTTGAATCAGCGCGATGATTTTGGCGTAAAGCACTTTGTATTCAGATATGTTGTATTTTGCTGAAAGGGCATCGAGATTTATTTTTTTCATAATATAATACTATTTTCTTTCTGTTTTAAATACGCCGCCATCTTCTCCCGAATCTTTGCAAACTGCGCATTGGTCTGTGGCAGCTCGGACTGAAAATTCATAAGCTGGTCCAAGTACCCCTGCTCGGACACCAGCTTGCAGCTTATGGGATAAACCAGCTCATACACCAGTGAAATGTGGCCAACCACATTGTCAACAGGCGTCTTTTTCAAGTTTCGAAGCACTGCGTGCTCCTCATAAAATGCCTGCATAACCTCCTGTGTCACCTGACAGTGTTTGAGCTCATACGTGGTCACGTTGTAAATCTCCTCGAGCGGCACGATAATATTAACCTTTAGAATATCAATTTTATCTGCATCGCGCAGCAGGTCTGCAAATTTTTTCTCCCGCACCGTATACTGCGCAGGCACGCGGTACGCGCTGTGGCACCGCACTGCCTTTTCGAGCAGTTCATCCTCCGAAGCATCCTCGATGTAATCTCTGATTTTTCCTTCTTTGAATAAAATATCTGCGCCAAACTCTGCATGGTCGATGGACTGCGCATCCATAAATGTGCCATATCGCCTGAGCTGCTCAAAACGACCGACATCATGCAGCATCCCTGTCAGCCACGCTAGTTCTGTCTCGTCCTTGTCAAAACCTGACTGCACTGCAATCTGCTGGCAGAGACTGCTTACCCTGTATGTGTGATCTATTTTCAGTTTTACTTTTTCGTCGTTCACGTCATAGTGACTGGTATAGTCCTGAAATGCTTTGATCGCCCGCTGTCTGTTCATTTTCATGTTCAAATATTCTCCTTCTAGCACAATACGCTAATACCAATACCGGTCCCAGCGCCTGATCACTTTTTCTGCCGCCGTCATGTCCAGCCCTGTAATCCTGCTAAGTGCCTGTACAGCCAGCAGCAGCTCAATGTTCATCACCAGATCATTGACCGGCTCTAAATGCGCTTTTAAATAGACCGTCCCGTGAATGGTCACATACTGCTGACTTTCCCGCCGTCTTTTCTGGAAAATCACCGCCGCTGCGCTGCCTGCAAGCAGCATCATGCCTGCTAAAACCGCAAGGCACGCTCCCTTTGCCGCCTTTTGGCAATACGCAATATCAGTCTCCTCAATAAAATACGGAAGGAACTGTTTCATCTGTGATTCGTCTATCTGTCCATCAGACAGCGCAGGTTCGTAATATCCAGATTTTTCCAGCCATGTGAGAAAACGCCGATATTGATTTTCATCCATTTTGTGAACAAATCCTTCTATATTAATGGGCTCCCCTAAAACTTGTTCCTCCTGCTTCAAAAAGTCATCCTCCCAAGGATTTCCCATAACAATCCTCATTGGCTTTACGTCATGCTTAGACCGCACAGCCAGCTTGCGAAAATCCTCCTTTCTGCCCCTTGTCTCCCGGATTCCCATATAGAAAGTCTCCTGCGCAGTATCAATTGGCAGCACATAATAAAACGCGGTATCCTGAATACCGTTGTCATATGTATACGAATAACTTCCGCCTAACACCCGAATTGTTCCTCTAACGACATCGAGTTCCTCAAGCTGCGTCAAATCACTCGAAGCTGAAAACAAGTCAACCGGCTCGCGAAATGCCGCCATCCAAATGCGCCATTCCCCAAAGCACCAAAACATAAACTCCAAAAGCAAAATGCTGATTCCAGCGCACGATGCAACAACCACGAGCATCGTCTTTAACGTTCTTCGATACATCTTCTCTATAATACTCCTGTCCGTGTCTTTTTCTGCATTCGCAATAGGCTTATAATGAGCATGTCCACCTCGTTCTCCTGAAAAATGCCAAGCGGCGTATCAAATTTTTCCGAGCCGTCTGACATCACAACACGGTTGACTTTAATCCGCAGTTTCGTTTTTCCCAGTATCAAAATAAGCTTCACACCTTTCGAAAAAACATGGTATTTTAAACGCATACAGTTCCAGTCAACCGGCAGAACATTCCTGCAAATCAATGCGCCATTCCGTGCAATATAAGAAATAATGACCACATCTTTCTCGTTAAAGCCCACAATATATGGATAATAGTTCGCCGAATATCTGCCTGTTGATATCCTGTTGCCCCCTGCCACATATGTATAATCCCCATAATATTCCTTCATCACAATCTGCATAAAATCAAGCATGCGCTGTTTGTCCCTGCACGTGCTTCGCTGCGCTGCCATATATCTTTTTTCATTCGCATTCACAAACAGCCCACCAGCGATCAGCAGTGCGTATGGTCCACCGACGATGAGCATTCCCAACAGCATAATCAAATTATCTTTAGTGTCCATCTGACACCGCCTTCTGATAAGCAGCCTCCGTCTTTTCATCAAACAGCACCCATAGAACCTGCTCAAACAAATCTGGATTTTCCTGCAAAAACTGCCGGACCGTTCCTATCGCAATTTTTGCTGCCCGCTCGACTGGAAATGCATAGATCCCTGTAGAAATAGAAGGAAAGGCAATCCTTTTGATCCCATGCTCTGCTGCCAGTTTGAGTGAATTATGATAACAGTCCGCAAGTAGCCTGTCCTCGTTATGGCTGCCGCCGTTCCAGACAGGTCCAACCGTATGAATAATATAGCTGCATGGCAGCCGGTATGCTTTGGTCAGCTTCGCCTGTCCTGTCTTGCAGCCGCCAAGCAGACGGCACTCAAACAGCAGCTCTGGTCCTGCTGCCCTGTGTATCGCCCCGTCAACGCCTCCGCCGCCAAGCAGGCTGCTGTTTGCAGCATTGACAATGGCATCCACATTGGTAAGTTTTGTAATGTCTCCCCTTACAAGCTGTATCATTGGCTCTCTCCTCTACATTTTGTTTTTCTAAACAGTCGCTTAATGGCTATCTTCAAAATCTCTTGCATCGCATATTCGCTAAAAATCTGAATATCCCAGCTTTTCTAAGATCGCTTCCCCATCTCTGATTTCAACCTCTCCCACATCTGTGTCCTGACAGCAATGTGCAAAAACATACCTGATTACCTGTGCTGCAAAAAAGGGTCTGCACAAATTCATCACTGCCTGTTCTCCGCGATCTTGGCAGAGTGTCCCTCTATACAAGTATGTATCCAGCTTCATCTGTGGCTCATATTTTGTAAAATAAACTCTAACTTTGAACCGCTGGTTTTCTTCTGGCACAAATACATAATAAGAATACGGATAATTGGAAAAATCCATATCGTCATACACGTAGTTCCACCGATAACGTCTACCGTCCACCGAAATTCGTCTCAATTTTCCCCGTTTCATTGGAACTTCCTTCCCTGCTGATTCTGTATTTTTCATTATAATTGCATTTGGCGCATATGACAACTATAATCCTTTTATATTTTTGCTTATATTTTTATCTGTACTCTTTTCATGCCAGTCTCTGATTTTTTTATTGGGGGGATACGTATGCAATGAAAGAAAAAAGCTGAAGCTTCCCTGCATGTGCGATGGACACCCACAAACTTCGCTGGCATCTTTCTTTGGGTACATGTGGACATTTGAGCCGAAAAGGATTATTTTCTCCACACTCGGACGCCCATGTACAATCGAGTAGGGGAAAGTTTATCATTCCCCTACTCCCGCGCCGGGCACCCGTCAGCTTCTGCTGACATGCTTCCTTGGGGTGCCCGTATGCATAAAAAGAGGCATACCCTGTGTACACAAAGATATTCCTCTTTTTGATATTCTTTACTGTAATTGCACCAGACCTATAGATTCTTCAAATTCTTCTATACTTTCTGTCCTAGCTGCTATTTTATGCCATTTACTTAGTAATTCTAAATCCGTCTGCTCCATTATATATTTTCTCAGTGTCTCGGAAGGTTCTCCTAGTTCTTCAAGAAGTTCTAGGACAGCTTCAATTTTTCCTTCAATTTTTCCTTGTTTCCTTCCCTGTGCATTTTCTTTCATCAGCAGTCTTTCAAATGAACTACACATAAGCCTTTCATCTCCTTTCCTGATCTGCTCTATCAATAGAGTACGCTCTTCCTCATTCAGTTTCCTTATAACATTCGAAAACCATGTGATCCACTCATTTAGATCTTCTGTTTCCATTTCCCTGATCCGCTGTAGCAGCTCCGACATGTTCTCTGTCCATTCTTTTCGTGTCCGCTTCTTGTCTGCAAGGAAGATGTTGTCCACAAGCGTATTGCTCTGTCTGATCTGTGCTGTGTCCAGATTCTTGATTGAAACCAGCACATATTCAAAATCCACGGCATAGTTTCCAAACAGCTCTGCTTTGTCTATCATCTCCTTAAAATGCCTCGATGCCGTCCAGCTCCGCTCGCCATTGTGCAGCACGATCGGGACGACTGCGGGCAAACGGAAAGACTTCTTCCTGCGCGCATCTTTGTCACAGTTCTTGAAGTAGTCTAACCAGATTGCTGTGATATACACCAAAAGCCGGAATGGCATTGTAAAATCATTGTAGCTTTGGAGTTCCAGCAGGAAGAACAAATATACGCTTCCTTTTTTGGTATTTACCTTGTACACAAGATCGGACTCATAGGTGTCAAACTGGTCTGTGATAAATTCCTTGTCAATTAACACGAGGTCCTTTTCTGTCAGCTCCATCATCCAGTCAAAGCCTATATATTTTTTGATAAAATCAAGAAAATTCTTTTTGATGGAAAAAATTCTCTTGTATCCTTTGTCGTGCGGATTGTCGGTTTCCTGTTTTGGAGAATCTGAGTTTTGCTGTACTTTCTGGGTATTCTCTAAATCTTTTATTGCATTCTTCTTTTCCATTCTTTTGTTTGTCAGACTCCCTTTTATTTTATCTGTTTTTCAGAGATTTATCTTACCGAATATCTGCCGCATGACATTTTTATGGTGCTCAATATTCAATAAAGCAAATCCTTTCTTCTGAAACCATCTTACCATAGTCCTTCTTTTTTTTCAATCTTGTCATGCAACCACGAATCTCTGATGTTATGTAAGAATGTCTGGAACTGTCTTTTTCTATAAGAATGCCGTAAATTTTGTGAAACAGTTCCTCTATTGTCATTGGTCTGTTGATCTATCCATTAGAATCATCTAAGAATTTTCAGGAAAAAGCAGAAAACGTCTTGATTACAGCAATTTTTCAAGCAACAGGCTTCTATGACATTCCAATGTATCCATAACCTCGTAGCCCCGCATAAATACTGTCTTTTCTAAATATACAAAAAACCTCAGCACTATTCCTGCTGAGGTTTCCAAGCAGCGCTACAAGGATTCGAACCTTGAAATGACGGAGTCAGAGTCCGTAATATGAATGCTTTTTTATCCTTTATTTCCGGGGTTTTTTCAATAGCACAACAGGAAATTGACCTATTGATTGACCTAACGATTCTTGATCTTTTCAGTTAGTTGTTTATACAGCGCTTCACTAATATATCTCCCGCTATTTTTCAAAATATCCAAACCAGAAAATATTTCTTCCTTAGATATAAGCCCCTGCTCATATGCCTCCAAAAGAATACCGAGAGTTCCCATAACACGAAGCCCCACCTGTACTGCAATTTTTCTTCCTTTTATCTCATCCATTAAAATCAGATCTGCACCTATGCTGTCTGTATAAATAATTGCTTCACTTTCTCCCCTGTCTAGTCCCGTGACCCGCTGGAATAAATTAACAGATGATTCCTCTCCAACCTCAACTTTCGTAATAAAACTACATTCCTTTATCTGCATAGCTTCTTTTTCAAAGATTTGTTTCTCCTTTGTATGGTTTCATATGTTTTGACATCTTCCTCAACCTCTGAAATATCCATATTCAGATATGGAAGTCCTATTTCATTATATAGTGTAATTAAATCAAGTTTCCTGATACCAAGAATTTCAGCAGCTCTGCCATGTGAAATTGTCAGATTCTTTATATAAGGATATAGGATTAATGCATTCCGCTCCAACTCTTCCTTTTTGTCCTTGCTGTTCACATATAGTATCATCTCTTTTGGAACATTGATTTCTATCTTTGCACTCTCCATATTATTCTCCCTTCTGTCAGATGAATATTTATAATAAAATTATGCACTTAAAACACGCATTTCACAAGAAAGATTTTATCCTTTATCAGCTCCCGGAACCATTACAACCTGATGAATCCCGTTTCCTTCCTTAACTTTTTTGCGCACAGCAATATAATACCGCTCTGTTGTCGATTCCAAATCCCCTATGTATGCTGCAATTTCTTTGACACGCACACCTTTTTCGTACATTCTGGTTGCAAATGTCCTACGAAAAATATGAAGCTTGCTTGATAAATCTTTCAACCCTGCATTGGTAAATATCGTTACCATCCTATGTTCCAGATTGGTTGCTGTATTAGGATTCTCAGTACGTGTCTTTACGATCAATTCCTCATCACAATTACTGGAACTATGTAATTTTATATGATTTAAAATGCATAATGCCTTCTCTGTTAAGTTAATTTTTCGTGCTTTTTCATTCTTTGTTGTCCCTTCCACCATCACATATTTATTATTACAGGCATTCAGATTATCTCTGTTTTTTGCCATAGACCGACTTTTCTCAATTGTCAAGTATCCATCCTTCCAGTCAACGTCCTTCCAACGCAATGCCAGCATTTCTCCACAACGCATACCCGTATGTAAGAGCAGCAATCCATACAGTCCTGCCGCATACTTCATTTCTCCATTGTGAGGATTTATCAAAGACGCCTCTTTCTCAAACGCTTGTTGCTCCTCCACCGAAAGAACATCAACATCAGCCTCATTTGCTGATTTCTGCCGCATCTTTTGAATGCGTTTCACCAAAGTTGGCTTAATTGGCGCAACCGGATTAAACTCCAATTCCCCACGAATTATTGCCCAATGAAAAGCCGCATTTAATACATCCACCACTTTTTCGCGAGCAGAACAGACTTATCTTTCTCTCTGCCGGCACGCCGGGCACCCGTCAGCTTCTGCTGTCAAATTTCATCTGGATGCCCGTATGCATAAAAAATAAGGCTCTCTCTTATTTGGAGTGCCTTATCTTCTATTCCAATTATGAGATGCCCAGATATTCTTCTACAGTATACATTCCGCAATAAACAGCATAAATCCTTGAGATTGTTCCGCTGCTGTATGCCGCCTCAAACCTTTTCTGTAGCAGATGCTCATAATACCCGATTTCCTTATTGAGCCTTTCTGCCTCTCTAATTCCACAAACCTTGACGATCTTCTCATATCCTGTGATTTCAGATAAATAATGTAATCTTTTCATTGCTTCTCCCTTCTAAAACGTATATTTTTATACTCTTTTGCTTATACTGATATTGAATGATACAGGCTGAATAGTCTAAGAATTCATCCGCTGCATCACATCCACCAGCATTGTGAATTTTCTTTGCTGCTCTCATAACTTTTGATTTAAATTTTTTATCAGATCTCATTATGTATCTCCTTCGTTAAACTATACTGATGAAACGACCAGAATGATCATTGAGACAGACCACTGGCGTGTTCAAAATCTGTATTAGCTGTATATTTGCATTCCGCGTCCATGTGCATAAAAAAGAGACATACCCTTATATACAAAGATATGTCCCTTCATTCATTCTCTCTACTGCAACTGCACCAGACCTACTGCTTCCTCAAATTCTGCTATGCTTTCTGATTTTGCCGCAATTTTGAGCCAACTGCTTAGTACTTTCACATCCTTCTGCTCCATAATCAGTTTTCTTAATACCTCAGAAGGGTCTCCTAGTTCTTCAAGAAATTCTATAACAGCTTCTGCTTTTCCTTCGATTTTGCCTTCGATTTTGCCCTCAATTTTGCCCTCGATTTTGCCCTCGATTTTGCCCTCGATTTTGCCTTTTCTCCTTCCCTGTTCATTTTCTTTGATTAACAGCCTTTCAAATGAACTACACATAAACTTTTCATCTCCTTTCCTGATCTGCTCTATAAATGTACTTCGTTCATCCTCATTCAGTTTTCTTATGACATTCGAAAACCATGTAATCCACTCATTCAGATCTTCTGTCTCCATTTCCCTGATCCGGTGCAGAAGCTCTGACATTGACATGTTCTCTGTCCATTCCTCCCGTGTCCGCTTCTTGTCTGCAAGGAAGATATTGTCTACAAGCGTATTGCTCTGTCTGATCTTTGACATGTCCAGATTCTTGATAGAAACTAACACATATTCAAAATCTATGATATAGTCTCCAAACAGCTCTGCTTTGTCAATCATTTCTTTAAAGTGCTTGGATGCCGTCCAGCTCCGCTCGCTATTGTGCAGCACAATCGGAATGACTGCGGGCAGGCGGAAACCTTGTTTCTTGCGCGCAGCTTTATCACAGTTCTTAAAATAATCCAGCAGAATTGCCGTTATATACACCAGAAGCCGGAATGGCATTGTAAAATCATTGTAGCTTTGGAGTTCCAGCAGGAAGAACAGATATAC
>ERZ808037.501-NODE-501-length-35972-cov-25.520407_pt1 | contig 35972 bp, 23 predicted proteins | sample MGYA00380190_ERZ808037 | MGnify/ENA primary metagenome ERZ808037 (study PRJEB31490, sample SAMN06133399) | mouse gut metagenome | isolation source: J9 | host: mice | place: China: Chengdu | collected 2015-05 ...
GTCAATGTTCTCTATGATTCAAGTGAACCGAATTTATTTAATTTTTAACCCTGTCCTTTTTTAGTGGACAGTAGTGAGCCAATAAGATTTGTTCCTTATCCCGAACTCGCGTTGATAGTATGTCAATGTATGACAATGTCAAATCAGATATTGCAGAAAACTGTGATGAAGATTACCCCACGCCTCGCATATCTTGGGCGCTTTTTGCCCTGTTCATCAGTCACGTAGCTCGCTACGCTCCATCTTCACAAGACAAAAATCACCTCAAGCTATGCGGCCTGGACGTTAACATATATTGTCGAACCGGCTCTAAGAGTCAGATGCTTCACTATACAAAAAGTGCCCGCCCGGTTGGGGCAGGCACTTTGAAGTGAATTTTATCGGAATTAAATACCGAGCTCTTTCTTTATAACATTGGTCTTAGCGATAGCGGCTTCGGTGGCTGCATGGTATTCGCTCTTGTCGGCCATTTTGCCCTTAACTTCAATGTAGAATTTGATTTTGGGCTCTGTGCCAGAAGGACGGATGGAGACCTTTGTGCCGTCGGCAGTGAAATACTGAAGCACATTCGAGGTAGTGGGGAAGTCCATCTTCTCTACCTTACCTGTTGTCACATAGGTAGCGTTCAGGTCGAGATAATCTTTGATGGTGACCACCGGACTTCCACCGAGTTCCTTCTGCGGATTTTCGCGGAAATTCTTCATCATAGCCTGGATCTCTTCGGCACCGGTCTTGCCAGGACGGACTACGGAAATGCCCTCTTCGCGCGAGAATCCGTATTTCACATAGATATCCTGAAGCATCTCCATGAAGCTCATACCCTTGCTCTTGGCCCATGCCAGACATTCAGCCATCAGAGAGATTGCTGAAACGGAGTCTTTATCGCGGGCGAAGGTCTCGGCAAGGAAGCCGTAGCTTTCCTCACCGCCTCCGAGGTAGCGGCCGGTCTCTTCGTTTTCGCGGATTACGGAAGCGATCCATTTGAAACCGGTATAGCAGTCGTACATGCGGATGTGGTTGGCATCAGCGATCGACTTGATGGTCTCGGTGGTTACGATCGTCTTCACGATATATTCTTTGCCTGTAAGTTTGCCAAGCTCAGCGTTGCGTGTCATCAGATAGTTGAGAAGAATCATCACAATCTGGTTGCCGTTGACCAGCACATATTCGCCGTCGGTGTCGCGGATTACGCAGCCGATGCGGTCGGCGTCAGGGTCGGAAGCAACAACCAGGTCCGCTTCAACCTCTTTTGCTTTGGCGATGGCCATAGCCATAGCCGACGGATTCTCGGGATTGGGCGAATCTACAGTGGGGAAGTCGCCTGAAGGGATATCCTGCTCGGGAACATGGATTATATTGGTGAATCCATAGTTTTTGAGCGACTGAGGGATGAGTTTCACGCCTGTGCCGTGGATAGGGGTGTAAACAATCTTCAGGTCGGAATATTTCTTGTTTACTTCGGGGCTGAGCGAGAGCGTGAGGATTGCATCGAGATAATCCTTGTCTATCTTGTCGCCGATAATCTCGATGAGGTCGGGATTACCGTGGAATTTAATTTCGCTTACCGACTTGATCTTGTTTACGTGGTTGATGATGTTCACATCGTGAGGAGCGATAATCTGAGCGCCGTCGCTCCAGTAAGCCTTATAGCCGTTGTATTCCTTAGGATTGTGGGAGGCGGTGATGTTCACGCCGCTCTGGCATCCGAGATGGCGGATGGCAAAGGAAAGCTCGGGTGTGGGGCGGAAGTTATCGAAAAGATATGCTTTGATGCCGTTGGCCGAGAAGATATTGGCTACGATTTCGGCAAACTTGCGCGAATTGTTGCGCACGTCGTGTCCTACTACTACCGAAATCTGGGGCAGATCGGCAAAGGCCTCCTTCAGATAGTTGGCCAGACCCTGAGTGGCTGCGCCGACGGTATATATGTTCATGCGGTTTGTGCCGGCGCCCATGATGCCTCGCAGACCGCCTGTACCGAATTCGAGATCTTTATAGAACGATTCGATAAGCGGGGTGGGGTCCTCGGCTTCGAGCATTTGCTTTACTTCGGCGCGTGTGGCTTCATCATATTGATCAGAAAGCCAGAGTTCGGCTTTTGACTTTACGGATTTTAGAAGTTCCTGATTGTCCATGTTGTTATATGTTTTAATTGATTTCAATTGTATACTGAATGTTACAAAGGTACGATTTTAGGTGGGTAAACCCAACAGATTAACTAAATTTTTTTCACCTGAATAATAAACAACGCCCCTACCTGAAAGGTTGAGGCGCTGTATGGTCTGTTTTGGCTAATAATGCCTTAATTATATAAAGATTTGTAAGAACCGGAGTTATTTTGCCGAAGCCCAGAGCGCATTGCTTACCGTGGCCTTATAAGCCATAAGACCTGCATCGGAGAGCTCTACACGCTGTGTGGAACCATCAGGAGCAATCATATCCACATGGGTATCGTCGACGAAAGTCATCAGTTTGTAGCTTTCCTCGCCGGTGTTGAGACTCCAAGAGCGGTCGGCTTCGTCAAAGTCGAGTCGCACTGTGGTGCCGTCAGCTTCTGATGTGATGGTATAGCCGTGGCCGTCGCAATCTACCAGATAGCGGCCATCCTGACCTTCAATTACGCTGCGTCCGCAGGCCACAGGATTTGATCCGCTCCAGAATTCTATGGAGTTGAGCACGAGCACATCGGCAAGTGCCGCCACTTCATATACGGGTACAATCCAGAAGGCGAAAAACACGAGCTCATTGACAAATTTGTTTCCAATCTGCTTGTTCCAGCCCAGCAGTTTATTAGTCAGAGCAAAATTACCGATGCAGGAGGTAAACATCATCGAGCATCCAAGGGCGGCAATCAGTGCCACGGATAAATAGCGTTTCTTCATTGAGGTTGGATAGTTATTGGGTGTTAGTTATGACAAAGGTAACAAACCTTTTGGAATTTTAGCGTGTCTTGATTAAAAAATCCTGTTTCTTTCGTTAAATTGAGCGAATCTTTAAGCGCTTTAATGATTAGACAACTTTAAGGGGTAGAATGTTCAGCCTTTATCGCTTAATGGCTTTGCGCGCTTCATCGAAGAGATCAAACACCTGATTCACATACGCCACCGTCTCGCGTCCGCGAAAATACCCTGCGCGGCAAACGGGGTCGGAGTAATAATCGGGATTCGATTTCATCAGCAAAGCAGTCTCCACATTGTCTGACCACACTTGCGGGTTTCGGCCATATTTTTCAGCCAGTGCTATAGCGTCGAGTATATGGGCAATCCCTGAATTGTAGGCTGCCACCATAAATTTCAGGCGTTCCTGAGCATCCGGCACTTTCTTCGCAAACGATCGGTTTAAATCGCGCATGATAAGTGCTGCAGTCATAATATTCTTTTCCGGATCTTCAATTTCGGAATCCTGCAGCCCGAAAGCTCTGGCCGTGCCGGGCATTATCTGCATTATGCCGCGGGCTCCGGCCCACGATACACGCGAGGTGTCAAACTGGCTTTCATGGTAGCCCTGAGCCGCAAGCAGTCGCCAGTCTATGCCCGATTCCCTGGCAGCTTCGCGGAAATAGGCATCAAAAGGCGAAAAATGCCCGTTTTTAAAAGTTAAATGTTTGACTTCCGGGCTATTGCCTTTGCTTAATTCGAAATATTTCTTCAACAGGAAACTTCGGCGCTCGCGTGGCTGTTCCTGATCAAACCACGAATCGATGGAGTCAGCCAGCCACTGTCGACGCGGCACAACGGCCCATGAAGATTTCTGTTCAAAACTTAGCGGAAGGGAGATGTCGAGGTCGCGGTAATATGTCTTATTTATTTTTGCAATATCGGAATCAACCACTGTCAGAGGAATGCGTCCGTCGGATACCATTGCTATCAGATCTTCTGCCATAAGTGTATCACCTTCGAGAGTATGAATGCGTATCCCGCCACCCAGCTCCTCGTTAAGATTTTCAAGGCGAAACTGATATTTGGATCCGGTCGGTACGTAGATGTCTTTCCCTACCAGTTCGGTCTCCTGATGTATCAGGGTCGAATCGGAGGAAGATGGTTGCACAAGTACCTGATGTGTGAGATATTCAGGCCCGCATGCCACCACACGCCGACGAAATTCGGCCGTCATCGGCACTTCGTAAGCAAGGAGATCAACCACTCCCGAATCCAGCATCTCAATACCTTTCTGTACTGACGATGCCACCTTTAAGTCTACGACAACTCCCTTTTCTTCAGCCATCTGCTTCAGCAGCGAGTAGTCGTAGCCCATAGGCTCGTCGCGGTAGATGAAATATGAGGTGGGGGAGTAGAGAGTGGCCACGCGCAGAGTATCAGGCCATTGCGCCGTTTCATCCGCATCCGTATCAACGCCGTGGTTCCCGCATGATTGTATGGATAAAGCCATTGTGGCCAAGGCCGCAATGGCTATATGCTTGGAATATTTTCCAACGGTATGCATTATGGATTAGTACTCAAATACGCCGTATTCCGAGCTGATAGTCAGACGGTTCTTCGGAGCGGTCTCTACATGGCCAATCACCTGGGCTTCGATGCCGAACGAACGGGCAATATCTATCACCTCCTGTGCATGCCCGGGGCTAAGGTACACCTCAAGGCGATGGCCCATGTTGAATACCTTGTACATTTCAGCCCAATCTGTTCCTGACTCATCGTGAATGAGGCGGAACAGCGGCGGAAGTGCGAACATGTTGTCTTTTACCACATGTTTCCCTTCCACAAAATGCATTACTTTTGTCTGTGCGCCTCCGGTGCAATGTACCATGCCATGGATTTGACTGCGCATCGTCTCCAGCATCTTTTTTACGACCGGAGCATAGGTGCGAGTGGGAGAGAGCACAAGTTTGCCCGCATCAAGCGTTGTGCCTTCCACTTTGTCGGTCAGGGCTTTCGTACCGCTATAGACCAGATCCTGCGGCATACCGCTGTCGAAGGTCTCGGGATAGCGCTCGGCGACAAGTTTGCAAAATACGTCGTGACGGGCGGAGGTAAGGCCATTCGATCCCATGCCGCCGTTGTAGCCGCTTTCATAAGTGGCCTGTCCGAAAGATGCCAGTCCGACTATCACATCGCCGTCGGCTATATTCGCATTATTGATAACATCGGCCCGGCGCATACGGGTGGTTACCGTAGAGTCGACAATAATGGTTCGTACCAGATCGCCCACATCGGCAGTCTCACCACCTGTGCCGTAGATTTCTACTCCGCTTTCCCTCATGTTTTGGAGCAGTTCCTCAGTACCGTTGATTATGGCTCCTATTACTTCTCCGGGGATGAGTCGCTTATTGCGCCCGATGGTTGAGCTCACAAGCATGCGGTCGATGGCGCCCACACATACCAGATCGTCGACATTCATGATCAGGGCATCCTGTGCTATACCTTTCCACACCCCGAGATCGCCCGTTTCGCGCCAATAGGCGTATGCCAGGGCTGATTTAGTACCCGCACCGTCGGCGTGCATGATATTGCACCATTCAGGGTCGCCTCCCAGTATGTCGGGTATTATCTTGCAGAAGGCATGGGGAAAGATCCCTTTGTCAATGTGCTTGATGGCGTTGTGAACGTCTTCTTTAGCTGCGGAAACTCCGCGGAGGTCATAGCGTTGCTGCGACATGATATGAATGAGAATGAATGTGGTTTATTCTTTGATGTGGATATTATAGATATTGTCTGTCTTTGGCGTTTTAGATCCAGCCTGCCATAGCGCATACCATAAGATAAAAGCATACGGCTGGAACCACCAGAAGCAGAGAATCGATACGGTCGAGAATACCTCCGTGTCCGGGAAGAATATTGCCCGAATCTTTTACCCCAAGCGAGCGTTTGATCATCGATTCAATAAGGTCGCCCCACGTACCGAAGATGCAGACCACAGCGCCAAGACCGATCATCGCCCAGAGGTTGAGGCCACTGAGTTTGCCCGGGAAGAAATAGAAAAGCAGCGCTCCGGCAATAAGGCAGAATACAAGTCCGCCGAAGAATCCTTCCCACGATTTGTGAGGCGATATGCGTTCGAAAAGTTTATGCTTGCCAAACAAAGAGCCCACACAGAAGGCTCCTGTGTCGCTCAGCCAGATGAGGATAAACATACTCAGAACCACGTAAGCGCCCATGCCTGTGTGGAGAATCTGAAGAAGGGCCAATGGCCACACTACATAGATTTGCCCGAGCATGGAGTGGCTGAGATGTTCCAGTGCGTTGCCATCCTGCACATAGAGCTGCGCAATAAAGCGTACGATGAAATAACCGAAGTAAATAAGGCCGAGGATGGGGAGAACCGGGGGAAGGAAATTCACAGACTTCCAAAGATAAGGGTAGCAGCAGATAATTACGGCTACCGTGCCGATAAGGTCGAGCAGAGCCGTGGTGTTCGACATGAAATTCCGGTTGGTAATCCTGTTGAGTTCGTTGACTCCGAGCACTCCGAACAGAAGGCAGAGTGCACACATCCACCATCCACCTGCCAACACTGCCCCCACTATCACAGCCACATAAAGTGCACCGGTAAGGGAGCGTACTACTACGTTTTTCATCCTATTTTGTATAAACTATTGCTTAAGAAACGGAACCTAATCTTGTTCGGCTTATACACGCCGGCGCAATTCTGATTCCTACTGCAAAATTAGCGATTTTCTGCGATTCCTGCAAAGCCTGACTAAATTCTGATCTTTTGGCTGGATTGCATACCGTCGGAGACAGTTGCTGTAAGGATGTAAAGTCCTGAAGATAAAGCAGATTCTAACCAGCAGATTGTAGCGTTCACCTCACGGCTAAGAATGCATCGGCCGGCTACATCATAAAGCTGAATCTGATTTATCTCTTTTCCGCCAAAGCTAACAGCCCAATTCCCGTCGGGGCCTTTAACAAGTGTAATCTCCCCGTGGTCCTTGCTAATCTCGGCATTATTCACTCCCGCCAGGCGCCGAGCCATATCGAGTCCTGCTTTGGCGTCAAGAAGGCCGCGCCCCCAGCGAGGATTGTCGGTATCGAGCGTGGGTTGCTGCGCTGAGGCTATCACTATCTCCTTGATCTGGGCAGGGGTAAGCGAAGGGACAGCTTCAAGCCAAAGAGCAATTGTTCCGGCTACGAATGGCGACGACATGGATGTGCCTTCGCAGTACCAATAGACGTATTCCTTCCCGTCTACCACTCTTACATCATGCCATCGGCCTCGTTTTCCTTCCGGATGAAGGGCATGATAGGCCGGAGAAAGCGACGAAACTATGCAGGCTCCGGGAGCCGTGACGTGCGGGAGTACACCTACTGATTCCAAAGTTCCAAGGCTGGAGAAATAGCATGGCTCATTAAGCTTGAAAAGCGGATTGTGCCAGTCGGGCATCTGATAATTCGGCCCATAGTCGCGCGACTGCCAGGCTCCTACGCAGATTGGTCCCTCTGCGGCACAGAAATCATTGACCGAATTTATGTAGTCACCTTGCGTGGCTGAACTGTCAGCGTAGTCTTTCAGACAGATTCCTTCTGTAGAGTAAACCTCGACGGTTTCGCCGTCCTCCCCCTGAATTTCAAATCCGAATACTTGTGTGCCTGACTTTGAATTGTCAGTAAGTAGGAGATCGTATTGAATGGTAATGTTGCGCCTATGATTTTCGGGGTTGACTTCTGCAGTCACATAGATATACCCGTCGTAGCCTTCAGGAAGCAACTGGGTGTTCATCCATTCAAATTCCGGAGCCAAATCCGATGTGGTAATTACCCATTCGGATGAGCCTTCGGGTGCATCCCATCTCATTCCGGGGGTCTCATTTTTATCGTCCGCGCCTGATATCTTACCATCCGTGAGAGCGGAGATTGTCACGGCGGCAGTCAACGGCTTGTCGCTCCTGGTCCAGATGTCAACCGCTCCTTGAGGCGAGTCGGGCGACTGGTTGCCGCCGAACTTTGCCACGTACGACTTCAGTCGGGTATCAGACCCGCTGAATGTTTTGAGGATATGACCATCACGATAAGCGTCGTTCCCGGCTGAAATACAGATGCTTGCGTCTTCGCAAAGCATTTTCATATACTGGTTGAAGAGTGTAGTGCCATCGTGAGGCCCGGTATAATCGGCTATCGACATGTTGATTACAGACGGTTTACCTTTCTCGCGTGCATATTCTATAATGCGCTCACAACCATCGAGAAGGTGGGCATCATAAAGATCGCCGCAACAACTCACTATCTCGCTTGAGCTGGCAATTCCCTGAAATCCTGAGGCGTCATCGCTGCCAGCCATGATTCCGGCCACATGGGTGGCATGCGATTCGTCGGTATTATCTATCCCGTTGGCAAGTATGCCATCTGGGGTGAGTGATATTGTGGGATATGGGTTGGCGAGATTATAGACTACAGATTTGCCTACCCTAAGCCGCCCTTCATGGTCGAAGAAATTTATATGGTTGGGGTCGAAACCGATGTCGCAAAGTCCCACTACTACGCCATTGCCCGAAAGTCCTTCAGGAAGGCTTTCGGATTTCCGTACTAACGGGATATTTGAGGTCTGACGGGCTAAGTCCATCACTTTGACCGCCTGTAAGCCTGCTTCCACCCGGCCGGAAATTTCGATGTCGCCAAGGTCACCAAGGCGAGACTGGTCAACTGTAGCAATTACGAGATTGCCGCGTCTCTGAAGCTGATTTACGAAGTCGGGGAGAGCATCGGGATTCTGGGTCTTGATTATGACCGGGATATATTTCGTAGACTCCGGGGCATGGGCATGCGTCCGATTTCTTACCGAATTTTCTACTTTTGCTTTGACTTTGGCGATCCTTGCAGCCGGATCAAGTGTGGCTGCCGAGCTCATTAACGAGCCAGATAAGGGGAAAATCAGTAAAGCAAAAGGAAGAAGATATCTTAATGGTATGGAAATATTCATCTGAAAGCTAATCTGCTTGTTATGTATTTTAAACGCTCCATTCCCGCGTTATATTCTATCGGCGTTCCGTCGTTATATTCCATTTAAGATTATTTAATTAAATTCGGCTGGATCAATTAAGTAAAACAGCACCGGTTGCCGGGGCATGTGGCCGAGGCAACCGGTGTCGGTTAAATTCTTAGTTAAACAGAGTGTTCCTTATTCAGGATTCGACTGCAATTTGGTGTCGATGAAAGTTTTCAGCTCTTCCGAAGGATTGATTTCATAGAAACGCTGGAAGTATTTGCGAGCTTCATCCACGTTGTTCTGGGTCAGATAGTAGTTGCCCAGACGGCCGAGGATGCTGGTGTACATCGATTTGCGTTTCTCCATATTATCGGGATCTGAATCAAGCAGGGTCAGGGTGGCCATGTCGGCTTCGAACACCTGAGGAGTCATTTCGCCCTTGGAGGCTACACGGAAGATGTCGCTGCGTGAGTTGAGCACTAGTGCGTTGTCGGGGACGCGCTCCACAACCTTGTTGATTGTGTTGATAGCTTTCTGAGAAGCGTCGGCGAACTTGGCCTCATCTGTTTCCATATAAGAGATGGCAAGGTTCTGATAGCGACGGGCAAGCTGAAGCAGGTCGTTGGGGTTCGCTTCGTCACCCTGCGCTTCGATGTATTTGGCCATGGTGTCAGCTGCCTTGTCATACATCTTGGCCGAAGAGTAGGCACTCGAAAGATCTTTCAGAAGGTCGGTCTTTTTGGGCGAGAGAGCCACAGCTTTCTCATATACCTCAACTGCGAGGCTGTCCTGGCCGAGATCCTGAAGCAGCTCGCCATACTGGATGTAGTCCTGCGAATTGATCTGAGCTTTGGGGTTGGCGAAAAGGCGGTCAGCTGCTTCCTTTGCTGCTTCCTTCTCTTCCATAGCTTTCTTGTTGTAGAACTGCAGACGCTGCATGTAGAAGTTTTCGGGATCTTCGTTGAGAAGCTCTGTAGCCAAATTGTATGAATCCGGATAGCGCTTTGCGAAGAAGAGCAGACCTACGAGGCGCTGTTTGTCTTTCTTGAAGCTGTTGGGGTTAGCCACATATTTCTCATACTGCTGGGCAGCCATGGTCAGCTGGTTGTTGTCGTAGTATTTTTCCGCGAGCTCACGCTGGGCAAGAGCCGAGTTGGGCTGTTTCTCCAGAAGGGTTTTCAGCTTGTCGATAGCATAGGTGGGGTTAACGGGGAAATATGTGCGGGCATATTTCACGTAAGCCTCGGGGTGAGTGAGTTCGGTGTCGAATTCGGCAGCCATCTCATACATACCGGCAGCATCGCCTACATTGGTCTTTGCCAGACGGTCGCCTTCGAGGATGAAGGGAGCGGGCGAAGTCTTATCGGCTTTTTTTGCATCGGCGATAGCCTTGTCAATCTCCTTGGCATAAGCCACGGGATCTGCCTTATAGTAGGCGCGACCGATTTCGGTAAGCACATCGGCATTCTTCTTTGCCATCTTCTTGGCAGTCGAGAAATAGTCTTTTGCTTCCGATGCGTTGCCCTGTTTGAGAGCCAGGGCGCCAAGACCTACATAATTGTAGCCGTTTTTGGGGTCGGCTGCAATACCTTTGTCGAAGTCGGCTTTGGCAACTGCGACATTGCCGTCGTTCAGTGCTATCTGACCGAGATAATAATAGGCCGTAGCCTGATCGGTAGAAGCCTGATTCAGTGTATTGTTCAGGATGATTGCGGCTTCTTCGGGCTGGTCAGCGCGATAATATTCCACACCATCTTTGAACCCGTGAGCTGAGAGGCTCAGAGTAGATCCCAGAAGCAGGGAAAGCAGAATTTTTGTTTTCTTCATTGTTTCCGTAATATTGATTTATTTGTTTTCTCTTTTTGTATCTGATTGCTGATTGTTGGATTCTTGAAATGTCGATAGGTTTAATTTACCTCGACCATGCGGTGATGAACAGTTGCGGGCAATACCCCGGTGCTCATCATCAGTTTCTGCCCTCGGAAAGAAGTCACGAAGGCAAAGAAGCCGTTGGCCAGAGTGCCTGCTCCTCCGGTATTAATCATATAAATCGAGCGGTAGAGCGGGTAACTTCCGTCGAATATATATGCCTGATAAGGCTTGTATGCAACGGGCGAATCGTTTTTGCGGATACCAAGCACTTTCACTTCGTCGGTTAACGAGGTTGCGGTCGTGTCATCCACTTCAAGATTCTTTATGCGCTCCTCAGCCGACAGATCAGCATTCTTGAGATCAGCCGAAATCCAGCTGACGCCAACCAGTCCGATAGCATTTCTGCGGCTTTTTACAGCCTCAAACACATCTTTCATCGTGTTTGCAGCAAATACGTTTTGGCCGTAGGAAGCACCGGACAGAATGCTGTCTTGCATGAATTTTGTGACTGACGAACCGTTATGGTCGAAAATCACCTGAATCTTGCCGAGCTTGCTGGGGTATACATCGTTCCATTGCGTTACCTTGCCGGTAAGAATTTCAGTCAGTTCTGCTACCGAAAGATTCTCCACAGGATTGTCGGGATTGACAATTACCGCTACAGCATCAACGGCTATCTTCTTGGTCTTGGCGAAATGCTTTTTATCGCGGAGGAACGAAATCTGCTCGCGTGTCAGCTCGTGGGAAACAACGGCAATACGAGCTTTGCCGAAAAGCAGAGAGTCGACGCAAGCCTTTTCATCTGTGTAGTAGGAGAGCACCGAGGCATCGGGATAGACATACTCAAATACCTCAATCTCTTGCTGCATGACATTCTCAAACGAGGCATCACACGCCATAACTACGGTTCCGGAAGTCGAAGTATTCCCTTTGGGAGCTTCTTTCTTTCCGGTACCTTTACATCCGGCTACTGCGGTAATCAGCGCCGTGGCGGCAAGCAGGTAAAATATCTTTTTCATACAGCGTAAGGTATAAAATTTAAGCTGACTCCATGGCTTCGCTCCATGGCGATAAGCAAAGTTAGTCAATGAAATTTTAACAAATGTAATTTCGGAGCAAAATTTGCGGCCGATTTGTGCTAAAATTTGCAAAAGCCGTCAGTTTTGCTCCGAATTGCATAATTTGGAAGGGAATTTCCCTCCGTTCAATATCCTGAGAGGAGGAATTCTTAGAGTGACGAGTCGATACCCCAGAACTGACGTATGCCGCGCCAGATTCCATAAAGGATAAAGAGAATACCGCCGATATAGCGCAGCCATGTAAGCACTTCGGTATGCCAGTCGAAGTAGTTGATCAGAAGCAGCACTCCCATGCCGACATAGACAATAATCATTATGATGCCGAATACCACCCTCATGGTCGAGGGCACCATCTGTTTGGGTTCTTGGTCATCGCGTGCCATTGTAGTAATTGTTTTTAGTTGTTTCGATTTAATTTTCTTTCGATTTTTTAACGCTTATCCTTCGCCAATTGTTCGCCCCGACATGCTGGCGGTCGCTTTTCCACGGATTCACAGGCAAGCCTTAGCCCATTCCCGAATCTCATTATCTTGCAAGATTGATATTGAGAGAGAGACCATACGACGAGTTGGTGGTGGGGTAGGCCGATGTGCTGACCAGCGGAGTGTTGATCTGATGGTCGAAATAGGCCGCCAGGGTGATGTTTCTGCTAAGAATATATGAAGCGTTGAAGTTAATCGTCATGGTTCGGGTGCCGGAAGTAGGCTGAGTGTAGTTCGACTCGATGCGGCGTATAAGGGCCTGAGTGTTCTGAAGCGAGAAGTCTGCATTGATGGTCAGGTCGTTGCTGATGCCGCGTTGCGAGCCCTTCATCTTCAGGATTGTGTTGAAGCCCACAATCTTATAACCGAATCCTACGGTAAGTCCGCGTGTTGTGGCTTCTACAAGCTGTCCGGCAGAGGTGTTAAGCGTCAGCGTGCGCTGGTCGCGCCATTCGGCATTCACCTGAATATCGTTCTTGAGCGTTGCGGTAAATCCGATGAGCGGTGCAAAGCGCTCGGTGATGCTCACAGATGATATATTATAAGGTGAAGATGGGATAGGCGCTCCCGTGATTTCATCGCGAGTGAAGCCCATGTCACCATCCACGCTCATCCAGTTGAGATACGACGAATAGTTGCCTACGGAGTAGGTACACTGGTATGCATGCGACAGCTGGAAACTTTTGAAGATGTTGCGCATGTTGCCGAGGTTGATCAGGCCGTCGTAGGTGATACGCCAGTTGGGACGCACATGGGCGAACGAGGGGAAAGGGCTCAGATATTGTTTGTTGGGGTCGCCTCCGCTGTAGGCTGCAAGGAATGCAGGTATTAGCACATCCGATGAGGTCTGTGATACAGTGCCCACTGACGGATTGAACGGCTGCCCCTGATAGGGTGTATCTTTAAGGAAGCCGCCCGACGGATAGTTGATTCCATTGTATTGATCCTGGACTCTGGCCGCAATCTGCGGGATGTAGTCAAGGAAATTCTGGAAAGCTTTGCTGTAGTACCCGTCGTCGGCTTTGGACGAACTGAGCGCAGTCTTCAGTGCTATATGTGTCTTAGTGTATGATCCGGACAAGCTCACCGGCATATCCGCGTACATAAACTGTATCTGGCTCGTACGGTTGTCAGTGCGGTTGGAGGTCAGCTGGATTTTCAAGCCCTTGATAGGTTCGAGATTCAGCTCTATGTTCATCTCATGGCCGACCGACCACATGGCGGGAGATGTCTGACCATCGTCACAGATGAGCCAGCCGCGCTCTTTGGCACGGGTAATATAGCTGTCGTCGGTGAAGCCGAAAGCAAAATCAAGACCGGGCGACATCGGGCCGTAAGCTGTGCTTTGCCCGAATATATCGCCTACATCATTACGGAAAAGAGGCAGCGAAAGAGTTTTAGTCTTTTTCCATCGGATTGATGCCGAGCGCGGACTCATAGCCAGGCGCATAGCGTATTCACCGATATTCCGCCATATTGACTTCTCATCCTTCAGTATCTCGATGATAGTGAATTTGATGTCCTTGTCAGAGCGCGTCAGCACCTCCACGGTGTTAGCGTCGACCACCTTGGTCTGAACCGGGAATGGCTTGCCATCGGTAGTCTTGGCGGTTACTTTCACCTTCTTGTTTCGCAGATTGTGCTTTATAATAAAGGTGGTGTCGGGGTTGAGTTTGAATGTACGTTCAAATTTCTTGGGTTTCCTCGGCGGAGCCTTACGCGTGTTGGCGAAGCGCTTGTGCACATCTTTCACGAACGGAATCTTGTTGTACAGGCTTTCGAAGTTGACGCGTCCGTCAATGCTGAGCGACGACTGGTTTGCCACAGTGTTACCGGTCGAAACTCCGTCGACTTCTACGCCACGGTCCCATCGGTATGTGGAGCTGTAGGTTGCAGACCCGGTGAGGAAGTCGAGCACCGGGATACGGCTGAACGGTGCGCGGTAGCTTGCGGTGAAGTTCTGATTGTATGCCCACGGCGTACCCAGCGAGAGGATTGAACGCCATACGGTGTCTTTCCATTCCTTATATCTCTCGGGGAACAGTTTGCGGTTGACGGCCCCTGTCGGCTCCTCGATGCGGGCCGAAGTATTAGAGGTGAACGATAGGTTGATCTGCTTGGTGATATTCCATGTGAGCTGCAACTGGCGGTCCCAAAGGAAGTTCTTGCTCACTTGCACAGGCATCTTGAACATCACGTCGGTCTCCGATCTTGTCTGCTCCTCGTAGTAATAGCGGCTCATGTTGGTCAGGAACGAAATGTTGTTCGGCAACCAGTTGATTTCCCAGTCGCGGAAGAAGCGAAGATTCTTATTTTTGGTCTTCATGAATCCGAACGGTTTCCAACCCTTAATCATGGGGGAATAGGCATAAGCCAGCGAACCGCGATAGTCGTTGGTATGCTCGTATTCAGTGGTTGGATTCTGTCTTGACTGCTTGTTGAAGGAGAAATTGAACGTGAAGTTGGAGGGATCCCATGGCATGGGCCGCTTGCTTGTGATATCGAATTTCAAGCCGGATATAGAGAAACTCTTCACCGAGCTGCTTTCCACGGCGTAATTCTTGATGGAGTCGCGTTCCTGCTGTGTAGCGGCTTCATCCAGTGCGTCTTTCAGCAGAACATCCTGATCCAGAGGATTATATTTTGGGGTAGTAATCTCTTTGGAATAGGAATAGTAGATCGGAGCGCGAAGCTTAACCTTTTCCGGAAGGAACCGGCCAAGGTCGGCCTGAACGGCAAAGTTATACTGCTTGTAGTCGTCCATGCGGCGGTCATTGAGACCTTGATCCACATTGCCGAAGCCTGCGGTCTCTATATGGGTCGAGAAATTCAAGGTTGCGATGTCAGAAAGGCCGAGATTTACATTAGCCTTGGCAGCCCAGCCGCCTTCTTCGTCGAAGTCGGTCACCTTGAGTTCATTGACCCATACAAGGCCGTTCTTTACGGTGTTGGAGTTGTTGCGTACACCAACAAGCATTACGCGGATATCGCTCAGCGAAGGATTACCCTTCACCGCCATGCGGTTGCGCTCATTTTCGGGGTCGCGTGCGGTATAAAGAGTAGCATATCCCACATTGCTCCCCTCCTGCGATTTCGCCTTATTGCGTTCGCGCTTGAGGTCTACAAGGCTCTGCAGCTTGAGGTCCATGAAGTTGCTGTTTGGCCATACTTCCTCACGGTCTGAGTCCAGCCAGTTGTTGTAGCGGCCATGCGGGGTCAGCTGCAGGGGGATTTCATATTCGTAGAAGTTGTTTTTCACATCTGAACCGATGCGGATAAACATCGACAGTTCGCCTGAACGAAGATTGGTCGGATCGTCGATGAGCGATTCGGCATGGACGAACATCTGCAGGCGCTTATAGTTGCGGAGGTCATGCTGTGTGTCACGGTATACTCCTCGGCCGTCGCCGGCTTCGAGACCTTCCACCTTCATCGAAAGCGACTGCTCGTTGAGCTGAGTGATCTGCGACTGACCGGGATCCACGATTCGGGTCACACCCGGTGGAAGCACATAGTTGACCGGCTCGCGGTCGGCATTCTCTTCGATATTGACCACCGAGACGTCGAGTTTGCCCTCGGCCGGGATATCGCCGCGGGTATTCAGATTGAAGTCGTATGTACGCCATTCGCCGCGCACAAGTTCGAGAGTGGCAAAACGCAGATGGGTGGTCTGTTTGAATCCGGTCATGAACATGCGGGCAAAGCGGATGGTGGAGAAGTCCTTGATTGAGCCGACTATCTTCTCGTATGCGCTCAGAGGTATCTTGAACTGATACCATTCGGCTGTCTGTTCCTGACCGTCGCGAGTGAGCACCACCGAGGTCTGTTTGTCGGTGATGAAGTTCTTGCCGACTACCAAATCCTCAGGGCGGATCGAGACTTTATACTGGAAGTAGCGCTCATATTCGTTGAGCGTGTTGTCCTGGTTGATATCTTCCACATCAGGCACAGAGCGTGAACTCTGATAAAGCGGGTCCGACGCCTCGTCGGGCGAGAGTGAGTTGCCTTCCACGCCGTTATAGCGTTTGTAACGCTCCAGAATGCTCAGACGCATATCGTCGTAGTCGTATCCGCGGAAGAAGTGGTAGTTGTCGCCGGCCGGGTCGTTAAGCGGAGAGAAAGGATTCGACTGCATCTTTTCGAGAGTAGCCGCAGGCAGACGCTGACGCAGACGGTCAAGATACGACCGATAGCTGTCGGCGGTATATTCCATTGTGTTTGGCAGTCCGTCAAGACCCACGTCCTGCACGGCACGCGAACCACTGTTGTTGTCGAACGAATATGTCAGGGAATTCTGCTTCGAAACTCGTCCCCAAACGGTATTCTCCAGAAATTGGTCGTTACCGTCGTAAGGAATACCGTTCTCGTACGATTTCAGACCGTCTTTGAGGATATCCTCCGAAATCTCGCCGAAGTTGAAGTAGAGATCACCTCCATCGTAATTGGGGTTATCGGGGTCCATGAAGGGGTTGAGCAGCCAGAACTGCACATACTCGATGTTCGACTGCTCGAAGTTAGTATTCTCCATTCGCCGCATGATGCCGCCCCAGCGTTTCTCAGGCTGAAGCAGATTGCCGTTTTCATCGATGTTTTCGGCGTCGAGGTTGTACGGGCCTCTCTCGTTGGGATAGAACGAGAGGTTTAGAGTCTGGATAGTGTTCGACTCGCCGTAGGTGAGCTCGCGGCCGGGGAAGATTTCCTGTGAGGTGACTTCACGCACATAAGGGTTCGACTGCTGTTTGTAGTCGTTGAGAAGATAGCCCGGACATAGCGACGAGTTACGCTCTGTGAACATGCGGTCAATGTAGTACCAGTTGAGCAGGGCGCGGTTTTTACCATAGGTTACATCGTTGCTCAGCGCGGCTTCTGGGAAGAGAGCGCCCGATCCGGTATCGTATGGTGTCGAGGCCAGGAACCATGAATAGGGCGACCGCAGATCGATGCCGGTCTGCGAAGATTCAAAATCATCTACGTATGAGCTGCCCTTTGCCGATCCGGCTTTCTGCTTGTGAGGAACGAGCTGAGCGTATTCAGCGGTAAGGTTCAGTGTAGAAGGAGCAGTGGCGTTGACTGTCGGAATCTTGTTGAGCAGATTTGTCAGCCACATGAACTTGGTATTGTACGATACGTTGAAGCCGAATATCGTATTGTTTATCACTTCGTCGCCTATGCTGACCTTCTCTGTGAGCGCTTTTTCGGAGAAGTGCATCAGCGTGGCGCCTAAAGTAAGATTCTTATTGAAAGCATACTGCATATCGAGCCCTAACAGAGTCTTGCGCTGCATTGAGAAGAGGCTCTGATTCTCCAGAGTGACATTGATGCTCTGTCCGGAATCGATGATGCTTTGGTTGGTGATGGTGACGATGCCCATGGCATAATCCACGGTATAATCGGAGTTCTCAACCAACTGTACGCCGCCGGCCATCACAACAACTGATCCTCTGGGCACATTCATGGCGTTGAGTCGAATCTGCGAACCGGACGACGCCTGATATGATCCCTTCAGGATGAATTTGTTCTTGTCAGCAAACTGTCGGGCTACCACCTGTGTAGAGTCATACAGCTCTTTGTAAACATAGTTTTGGGCTATCGTCGGATTATTGATCTTCTGCTCAAGGTGAGCGCCGAAGGGCTCCGCTACCGGGAAGATAATTTTGCCCGTGGAGGCTATGATGGTGTAGCCCTCGAGGAAGTCGAAGAAGCCGTCGGAGTTCGACTGCTGATTTGAATCCAGTCGGTCGAGGTTCATCACCTGAAGAAGGCTCTGATTGTTTAGTCCGGGCACAGGAAGATAGTTGATTTCCGTACCCGTAGTGTCGCTCAGGTATTTGATGTTTAATTTGAAGTTCTGCTTCTGAACCTGATAAGCGCCAAGCGAATAGACATTCTTCATCATCAGTCGCCACATAGGCATTCGCGGGTCGGTGGTGGTGCTCTTAAGCATCTTCACGTAAAGCGACTGGGATGTGGTGGTGATATCGGAGGAAAATTCGCCGACCTGATACACCTGCCCGTTGTACGTGTACTGGAACGCGACACCCAGCACCTCGTCGGCGCTGATCTGGCTTTTCAGCGAAATGTAGCCCAAAGTGGAGTTGAGAGTATATTCTGACGAACTCAGCAGACGGGCACTCTCGATTTTTTCATAGTCCTTTCCGCCTTCCACGCCCCAGGCCGACAGCGGCGCGAGAGCCTGAGTTACGCTGTTGATGTTGCGGGCGTCGGGATATTCTGTCTTGATTACATTGAGCAGATTGTTGGAGCTGTTGGTCGGTACAGGCAGCGAAATATCCGGCTGCCAATAGTTGTTGTTCAGGTTGGTATTTTCACCTAAGTCGGCGAAGGCCACCACGTTACGGGCTTCATCGAATTTGTTGCTCTTATTCGTAACCCAAACTTCAACGCGCGTAATGTTGATACCCGACGCCACAAACGGGATCCGGGAAGCGAATTTGTCGTAGTTCTGATAGAAATACTGCGAAAGGAAGAAGTGGCGGTTCTGATCATACTGGTCGGCATTGACTGAGAATTCCGTAGCCTGCGATCCACCCTTGGTGCTGATCGATTTAGATTCGGAATTCTGCTGTGAGATAAGTCCCGTCACGGTAAATTTACCAAACTGAAGTTTGGTCTTGACGCCGAAGAGCGCTGTGGACCCTCGGATTAGCGTGGATCCTGTGGTCATTGACACGTTACCGGCTTCAATTGACTTCACGATGTCGTCCTCACCGCCGGTGTATCCGAGCTTGATATTTTTTGAATCGAAATCGAATGTAGCATCGGTATTGTACGTCATGTCAAATTTCAGGCGTTCGCCCACGGAAGCTCCGATGGTAGCCTGTATCTTTTGTTCGAAATCGAAAAATGTCTTTCGACGCGCATTCAGGGCCAGCGATGGGTTGTCGGTCTTGTTCGACTTGATGCCCATCCGGATCTGGATAGACCCCTGAGTCTTCAACGATACACCACCCGGGCCGAAGATTTTCTCCAGCGGCCCGTAGTTGAAATTCATGTCGAAGATATTGAAGGGCTCTTTCATCTTGTTCTCGCGCAGAAGATTGTTCTGCTCCTGATAATATTGCTGAAGCGACTGGCGGAGTGCCCAGTTGTTGTATTGTTTCTCCGAGAGGATAAAAGGAGTGGCAATCTCGGTGTTACCCAAAAGGGTACGAACCACATAGTAGCCTGTAGCCGGGTCAAATTCGGTTACAGTGCGGATATTTGAAGGGGTATTGAGGTCGGCGGCAAACTGGTCTTCCATCAGACGCTCATAGTTCTCGGGAACAGTCTGCTGCACCGGGAATGGCATCATGATGCTGTCGGAGACATCAACCAGCGAATTGTCAGGCGGGAAAAATGGGGGAGCTGCAAGCTGCGACGGTGCCAGAGGGGTAATACCCTGACTGTAGACGCTTGGCGGCACTGTTCCGCCGGTGCTCTGGTTTACCTGTGCCCATCCGAATTGAGCCATGCAGAATACACAAACAGCTACCGCACAGATAATTCCGGCGGAAGTTGCAATATGCTTTAAAAGTGTCGTATAGCGTGGCTGTCTGATTGGCATTTTCTATGTTGCCGACACCAGTTAGCCCAAACGGCCTTGAAGCTTTGCGAGCGATAGGAGTGTGTTCGTTGTTTTTACGCTCAAGTCTCTAATTTCTTCGCGCACGCATCGCGCGCGAGGGAAATTTCAGAGTTCGGGGTTATAGCATCGACAACGCTTTCTTGACGGCTTTCTCCACCTTAAGCGTTGGCTCTTCTTTGAAGAGTTTCGATAAAACCTTCTGGCTCTGCGGCTTGGCAAATCCCAGCATAAGCAATGCTGCGAGTGCTTCATCAAAGGCATCGTTGGATGGCGTCTGCTCTAATGTTAACGTAGAATCCGCTGGTTTTATTTTATCTTTAAGGTCAACAATGATGCGTTGGGCCGTTTTTGCGCCCACGCCCTTCACGGCTTTCAGTTTTTTATCGTCGCCGCTCACGATCACGATTTCCAGTTCCGACGGGGCGATAGCCGACAATATCATGCGGGCCGTATTAGCTCCGACTCCGCTTACCCCGATCAGTTGCTGGAAGAGCACCCGCTCCTGAGCCGTCGCAAATCCGAACAATACATACGCATCTTCGCGAATCGCCTCGTGGATGAGAAGCTTGACATCAGCCTTACCTTCCAGCTCGGCATAGGTGGTCAACGAAATATTGATCAGATAGCCAAGGCCATGGTTATCTATCACAGCATAAGTAGGTGTCAGTTCGGCCAGCGAGCCGGAGATGTATTCAATCATTGCTTCAAATACAGCTATTTAATTATTTAAATTCCAATCTATTAATCTTCCGAATAATGCCTCAGCACTCTGCGGTAAGAGTTGAAGATTTTCGATTTGGACACGAAGCCTACATAGTGGTTATCGTTATCGACTACAGGCAGATTCCATGCCCCGGTATCGTCGAAGGTTTTCATCACTTTATCCATCGAGTCGTTGATGTTAACTTTGGCTGGAGGCATCGACATGAATCGGCTCACATGCATGCGCTTATACAGGTCGGGACGGAACATGATGTTGCGTATATCGTCAAGCAGCACTATGCCGATCAGGCTATTATTGTCGTCAACTACCGGGAATAGATTTCGGTTGGATTTCGAGATGGTCTCTACCATCTGCTTTAGATTCATATCCGGCTTAACGCACAGGAAATCGTTTTCCACAACTGAGTTCATCTTCAGCAGAGTGAGCACAGCCTTATCCTTGTGGTGAGTAAGAAGCTCTCCTCTGGCAGCCAGACGGGCCGTATAGATCGAGTACGGCATGAACACACGGATAGTACCATAGGAAATGGCCGACACGATCAGCAGCGGAAGGAAGAGATCGTAACCGCCTGTCATCTCGGCCGTCAGGAAGATGCCCATCAGCGGCGCATGCATTACGCCAGACATCACTCCGGCCATCCCCATAAGAGCGAAATTCTTGACCGAAAGGTCGAGGCCAAGTCCGACATTGTTTAGCAGATACGCGTAAAAAAAGCCTGCCATACAGCCAACGTAAAGCGACGGCGCGAACGTACCACCCACGCCGCCTGCTCCGTTGGTGGCCGATGTTGCAAACCCTTTAAGAGCGATAATCAGACCGATAAACATGATGATGAACCATACGCTGTTTCGGTCGCCATAGAAGATCGAGCCGTTGACAATCGACGAGGGGTCGCCTTCGAGCAGCGAATTGATGGCGCCGTAACCTTCGCCGTAGAGCGGCGGAAAGATGAATACCAGCGAAGCAAGCACTATGCCACCGAAGAGCGTCTTGCGCCATTGGATCTTCAGCTTATTGCGGAAGAAACGCTCCATCATCATCATCACTTTTGTGAAATAGAGAGAAATCAGTCCGCAGAACACACCAAGTCCGATACAGAACGGGATACGCGCCGTGATAAAAGGTTCGCTCTGCACGAAGAAAAATTCGAGGTCTACGCCCGTATATATATACGCCACGGAGGCTGCTGAAATCGATGCGATCAGCAGAGGCATCACAGTCACCGTGGTCAGATCGAGCATCAGCACCTCCAGGGTAAACAGCATCCCTGCGATAGGCGCCTTGAAGATGCCGGCTATACCTGCAGCGGCGCCGCAACCCACCAAAATCATGAGCACTCGCGGAGTCAGCCTGAATGCCTGACCAAGATTTGACCCTATGGCAGCCCCGGTGTACACGATCGGGCCCTCTGCACCGACAGAACCGCCGAAACCGATAGTAATCGAAGAGGCCACAATCGAGGTGTACATATTGTGCGGCTTGAGACGGCTCTTATTTTGGGATATGGAGTAAAGCACCCGGGTGACACCATGCGAGATATTGTCACGAACCACATAGCGCACATACCAGCAGGCCAGCAGGATGCCGATCACCGGATATATAATATACACATAGTTTCCCTCAGAGATGGCGATGTCGGAAGTCAGATGGCCGGAGATAAAATGGATGAGCCATTTAAGCACCAGAGCCGCCATGCCGGCAGCTACCCCCACCACAAGCGACAGGATAAGCACCAGATTTTTCTCCTTGATGTGACGCTCTCTCCACATCAGGACTTTGAGCCACAGGGCATGGACTCGTCGGTGTAATGCTTCGGGTAAATATGGATCACGCATTGCGTACCAAATATTTAGAGTTATTGTACCTTCTGATCATATACCTTTGCCGGTCACGACCGTGCTGACCGTATACACAAGGATTTTAAGATCATTAGAAAACGATATGTTGTCGATATAAATCAAGTCGTATTTCAGGCGTTTCACCATGTCGTCGACATTGGAGGCATAGCCGAATTTCACCATTCCGAGCGATGAGATGCCCGGACGGATGCGGTGAAGGAGAGCATAATACGGAGCCTTTTCAATAATCTGGGATATGAAGAAGGCTCTTTCCGGTCGCGGTCCCACCAGCGACATATCCCCCTTGAAAACATTCCAGAATTGTGGCAGCTCATCAAGGCGATATTTGCGTAGGAAGCGCCCCAGACGTGTGATGCGCTTGTCATCCGGATTGGATAGGGTAGGACCGGATTTTTCCGCATCAGGCTGCATGGTTCGGAATTTATATATGTTGAATTTCTTGCGGTGCATCCCTATACGCTCCTGGGAATAGAATACCGGGCCTCTGGAATCGTACTTCACGGCAATGGCAAGTGCAAGATATACTGGCGAAAGAATTACAAGAGCCACGGCGGAAGCTAAGATGTCGCCTAAACGCTTGAGCCTAACGGCACTGTCGCTGATATTCGGCTGAGATATGTCGACCAGCGGCATCGAGGCCATGCGTCGGATTTTTGGACGCGAGGTAATAAGGTCGGAGAGGTTAGGCGACACGAGCACCGGCAGTTCCAATGCCCACAATCGGTTGAGCACCTGAAGCATGCCGCCGATGCCATAAGCCTGCTCCGGAACTATAATCGCTTTGAGGTCAAGGCTTTGCTTGAGGCCTTCAATCTCATCAATGGAATATATGCTCCGGCCGTCAATTTCCCTGCTTTGCTGTGAAGCATCGTCGGGAGCGATGTACCCGACAATCTGATAGGCATGAGTATACGGGTTGTTGCCTTTGGTCAGTTCTTCCGCAAATGATTTGGCTTCATCCGAGGTTCCTACAATCAGGGCATTGAATTTAATGGCTCCACGCTTTATCCGGCTCATCACTGCATTCGTGAGCATCAGACGCATGATGTAGACGCATCCGAAAAGCAACCCGAATAGCATGAGAAACAGCTCGTAGTTGGAGGCTTTATCCGGAATAGGGTCATCGATGATGGCCAAGAACCAGACACATATCGTGCCGATAAAGGCTGTGGTCAGGGTTGTGACAAGCTCTTCAACGCGCGATTTCCCATATACCTTGTCGTAATACCCCGAGAGAAAATAGAGCCCGCACATCCCTATCGGGAAAAGAATCTGGCCCAACCAAACGCTCTCATTATGGAGGAATTTGATAAACGACCAGCTCTCTGAGCCTTCCGGAAGGATGACATTAAAAAATCTGATGGCGTTGAATGCAAACCATGCCACTGCCGTAGCAAGCAGATCGCCAGCTACATACCTGATTCTGAGCCTGGTTGCGTGGTTCGCCATCATTTACTTATTTGTTGACCTGAAGATTTGACAATACTCTTCATTAAATGGGTATATTATCTGATTATCTTGACCTCTCCTGAGGCTGAAAGCTTTATAACATTGGATGGAACAGAGCCATTGCGAGTGCGGCCATAATCCACGACGTAATCCACGGCATCGCGAATCTCAGCAGATATGTCACCAAAAGATGCCGGAGTGGGCTCGCCGCTTATATTTGCTGATGTTGACACCAGCGGCTTGCGCATGGCTTTGACCAGCCCGTTGGAGAATTCCTCATTTGATACTCGGATGCCGATGCTGCCGTCGTCAGCTAAAAGTTTTGGCGAGAGATTGATACCTTTATCGTAGACAATTGTAAGAGGCCGGACAGCGGCTTCCATCAGTTGATAGGCTACTTCAGGCACCTCTTCCACATAGCGTTCGAGCATGGCTTCTGAATCGACCAAAGTAATAAGCGCTTTGGAATCCTGCCGCTTTTTAATCTCATAGACGCGCTCTACCGCCTTGGTATTTGTGGCATCGCATCCTATTCCCCACACAGTATCAGTAGGATAGAGGATAATGCCACCCTTGCGAACAATTTCAAGTGCACGGGCTATTTCCTCTTTCAGTTTGGGGTCGGACAACGATGTCTTTTTAGTATCTTTTTCGCTTTTATCGGTAATGTTCGGTTTCATCAACTGCAAATTTACAGAATCCCCTCCAACCTTGCAAAATTAAAAATCTTCATGCTATTTCCTGTGAGAAATTGACTCAAAATCCGCTCAAAAATGCTAACTTTGCGCCGATTATTGCCTATCGCCGGAGGATTTTTATTGGTCAATCCAATTAAAATACAGAAATTCAGGTTAATAGATCCTTTAGATACAATTTAATACAATCACGACAATCAATCAGACCATAAAAATATGTGTGGTATAGTTGGATATATAGGCGGACGCGATGCCTACGACATTCTTATAAAAGGTTTGCACCGCCTGGAATACCGCGGATACGACAGCGCCGGAGTTGCCTTGGTCAACGATGACCACTTCACTCTGAATGTGTATAAATCACGCGGAAAAGTTTCCGAACTTGAACGCTTCTGTTCCGAAAAAGATACAACAGGTCATCTTGGAATTGCTCACACCCGATGGGCAACACACGGTGAGCCTAACGACGTAAACGCGCATCCCCATACAGCCAAAAGCGGACGTATAGCTCTGGTCCATAACGGCACCATAGAGAATTACAACGTGCTCAAAGAAGCTCTTGAGCAGCAGGGATGCACATTTCGGAGCGAGACCGACACCGAAGTGCTTGTGCAGTTGATCGACTACATCAAGACTTCGACACACTGCTCCACACTTGAGGCTGTGCGCGGCGCGCTCAAGGAAGTTGTTGGCGCTTATGCTATAGCTGTAGTCGACTTAGACAATCCCGATATGCTCATAGGCGCCCGCAAAAGTTCGCCGCTTGTGGTTGGTGTGGGAGAAAATGAGACATTTCTCGCATCAGATGCCACTCCTATCGTAGAATACACCAATCAGGTAGTATACCTCAACGACGATGAAATCGCTATCATCGAGCGCGGTAAACCCCTGCAGGTGATCAATATGGACAATGAGCCACTTGCAATCGACATAAAAACCCTTAAGATGTCGGTTTCCCAGCTTGAGAAGGGTGGCTATCCACATTTCATGCTCAAGGAAATCTTTGAGCAACCGCGCACTATCCGCGACTGTATCCGCGGTCGCATCGGCTCACGAGGCTCCAAAGTCACCCTGTCGGGGGTTATTGAAAACAAAGAGCGTTTCCTTGATGCCCACCGAATAGTGATCGTAGCTTGCGGAACATCGTGGCATGCCGGCCTCATCGGCAAACGGCTTATTGAGGACATAGCCCGCATCCCAGTTTCGGTGGAATACGCATCAGAATTCCGCTACAGCAATCCGATGCTCTCCAGTCATGATATTGTGATAGCCATTTCTCAGTCGGGTGAGACTGCTGATACTCTGGCCGCCATCAAGATGGCGCGCGAGTGTGGCGCATTCGTATATGGGGTCTGCAATGTGGTAGGCTCTTCAATAGCCCGCGCTACAGACTCGGGAACATATATTCACGTCGGCCCCGAGATCGGTGTTGCCTCCACCAAGGCTTTCACCGGTCAGGTGACGGTGCTTTCCATGCTTGCAATGGCTATTGGTGAACTCCGGGGTACACTCGATCCCACGCTCGGCGCGGCTATGGCTGATGCTTTGCGTTCACTCCCGGCGTTGATTGAGAAAACTCTCAAACTCAACTCTCAGATCGAACATCTCTCCGGAGTGTACACCTACGTTCACAATTTTCTATATCTCGGCCGTGGCTACAATTTCCCGAGCGCTCTTGAAGGCGCACTCAAACTCAAGGAAATCAGCTATATACATGCTGAGGGGTATCCGGCAGCTGAGATGAAACACGGACCCATCGCGCTGATCGACCGCGAATTGCCCACGGTGTTTATCGCCCCCGACGACGCCATGCACGAGAAGATCATCTCCAATATCCAGCAGGTTAAGGCCCGCGGAGGCGCTGTAATAGCCGTGGTCACAAAGGGTGATAAGACCATTGCCGAGATAGCCGACCATATTCTTGAGATTCCCAGTGTGCCTGAGGCTATTTCTCCCATTATCGTCTCCATCCCGTTGCAATTGCTCGCCTATCATATCGCCGTGAAAAAAGGATGCAACGTCGACATGCCGCGCAATCTTGCAAAATCGGTAACAGTAGAGTAGCAAAGATGGTCGCAGTTGGTTCCATCTGCAAATAAGCAATGACAGCAATGCGAAAATCAATATCTCAGAACATATATCTTCAGTTATTTGCCTCTTTCGCAAGAATAGGGGCATTTACTTTTGGCGGCGGATGGGCCATGATTTCGCTGATAGAGCGCGAAGTGGTGGATTCAAAACATTGGCTCGGACGCGAGGAATTCTTAGATCTTCTTGCTGTGGCACAGTCACTGCCGGGCATTCTCGCCGTAAACATTTCTATAGCGGTAGGTGAGAAGCTGAAAGGGATGCGAGGCAGTATCGCAGCTGCACTCGGCACAATTATGCCGTGTTTCTCTATAATTCTGGCCATTGCTATCTTTCTCACGCCTGAACTTATTCAGAACAACCATGTGGTCAGCTCAATTTTCCGAGGCATCCGTCCGGCTGTAGTAGCTCTGATAGTTGCTCCTGTCATCACTTCGGCGCGACGGATCCACATGGGATGGAAGACGGTGTGGATACCGATCATCGTAGCTCTGTTGGTATGGTCGAAATGGCCGTGGATTTCCAACCCCATACTGTTCATAATCATAGGCGCTTTTTGTGGTTGGCTCTGGCTTCGGCATGAGGAGGCTACGCGACCCACTCATCTGAGCGAAGACGAAAAGAAGGAAGGGCTTTAACCGACGTTAAGCAATATTCAGAACAAATCTGTCAATCGACTGCAATGATATATCTTCGTCTAATTTGGAGCTATCTGAAAATAGGCCTCTTCGGATTCGGAGGCGGATATGCCATGCTTTCGCTGATACAACGCGAGATAGTAGCTCCAGGGTGGATCACAGAAAAGATGTTTACCGACATCGTGGCCATCTCTCAGATGACCCCCGGGCCTATCGGTATCAACTCGGCCACTTACATCGGCTACAGCGCCCCGATTCAAGCCGGATTCGACAGTATCTGGTGGGGACTTCTCGGCTCGATTATCTGCACGTTTGTAGTTGTTCTCCCTTCGTTTCTGCTGGTAGCTTATACCAGCCATCTGATTCACCGGCATAAGGATTCACTTGCAGTCCGGGGCATATTCAAGGGGTTGCGTCCGGTAGTAATCGGACTGATTGCTTCTGCAGCGCTGCTTCTTATGAATGGTGAGAATTTCGGAACCTCGCCCAAAGAAATTATCATTTCCTGCTGTCTGGCCTTGGGAGCGCTCCTCACTGTGCTTCTAACTAAGATTCATCCCATTTTAATCATTATAGCCGCCGGATTGGCCGGGCTGGTAATATACTATTAATTCCTCTTTTGTTGTGGATAAGCAATATCAACAGACCATAGATTTCCTTTTCAACCAGACTCCGCAATTTCAGAAAATCGGAGCTGCGGCCTACAAACCCGGACTTGATACCATCCGCACTCTGGCTTCGAAATTCGGCGACCCTCAGCGTTGCTATCCGATAATTCATGTCGGCGGCACTAACGGAAAAGGGTCAACGTCACACACTCTGGCCTCAGTGCTCCAGGCAGCCGGATATAAAGTCGGGCTATATACTTCGCCTCATCTGATTGACTTCCGCGAGCGTATCCGCGTCAATGGCGAGATGATTTCCAAAGAGGGAGTCTGCGATTTTGTCCGCCGATATGAAAAGATGGATTTAGCCGGCATGCGTCCATCCTTTTTCGAGCTGACTACGATCATGGCTTTTGAATGGTTCGCTCGGGAGGATGTTGATGTGGCAGTGGTAGAAGTCGGTCTTGGGGGACGTCTGGATTCTACTAATATCATCACCCCTGTGGTGTCGGTGATCACCAATGTATCATTTGACCATATGGCTCAACTGGGGAACACCCTTCGGGAGATAGCTTTTGAGAAATCGGGCATCATGAAAAGTGGAGTGACCGCTATCTGTGGAGAGCAAAACCCCACCGTAGCCGAATATTTCGCTGAAGAAGCCGAAAGCCATAATTCTCCTATCGTATTCGCCGGGAGAAGAAAAGATGTCACTATAGATCTCACCGATAATGACCTGCGAATCAAGGATGCGATATGGGGCGACCTGAATTTTGAGCTGACCGGCGAGTGTCAGCGCGAGAATGCGCTGACTATTCTTGCAACCCTCGACCGGCTCCGCTCTCAGGGTTGGGAAATCACCCGAGATGCCGTAGCAAAAGGGTTCGCAAAGGTTGCCTCATCAACCGGACTGATGGGCCGATGGATGAAAATCAGCGATTCGCCGCTGGCGATATGCGACACAGGCCATAATATCGGCGGCTGGCGTCATTTAATTCCGCAGATTAATCAAATGCCTCATCCGCTGCATATTGTCCTTGGCTTTGTCAGCGACAAAGATCTTGCCCCGATCTTTAGCCTTCTGCCACGCGATGCTCAGTATTATTTTACAAATGCCTCGATTCCAAGAGCCCTGGCTGCTGATGCTCTAGTAGCCAAAGCCGCGAAAGCAGGAGTGCTGGGAATGGCAATACCTGGCGTAGCGCAAGCATACAAGGTGGCCTGTGAGGCTGCAAAGCTTGACGGTGGCTCGGTGTTTGTCGGCGGAAGCACATTCGTCGTCGCCGACCTGCTAAAGTGGATGGAGGAATCAGTCAGTAATGATTCTAATTGATTGAAAATGTATTACGTTTCAAAACGGATGGAAATATCCGGCGCTCATAGCCTGCGCCTGTCGTATCAGAGCAAATGCTCCAATTTACATGGCCACAATTGGATTGTGACCGTGTATTGCAAAGCTAAGGAACTCAATGCCGACGGAATGGTGTGTGATTTCACACATATCAAGGAGAAAATCCACGGATACCTCGACCATGGGAACCTTAACGAATTGCTCCCGTTCAATCCGACGGCTGAGAACGTGGCACGTTGGATTGTGGACCAAATTCCGCAATGCTACAAAGCCTCCATTCAGGAATCCGAAGGGAACATAGCGACCTATATCGACGAGGAGAAATGAAAGTAAACGAGATTTTCTATTCTTTTTAGGGTGAAGGGTTTTTCACTGGAACACCGGCAGTATTTCTCCGGTTCAGCGGGTGCAATCTGAAATGTTCTTTCTGCGACACCGACCACCGCTCAGGCAAGGAGATGACCGACCGGGAAATTCTGGCCGCAATAACCGCATTCCCGTCCAGACATATAGTGATTACAGGAGGCGAACCTTCGCTGCAGCTCACAGCTGACTTCATAGCGCTTCTCCATGCAACCGGATATTTTATTCAGATAGAAACCAACGGCACTCATACTCTTCCGGCAGGCATCGACTGGGTAACGTGTTCACCCAAATTCAGCGAAATGCCTGCGGCAATGGCAGATTCGTTACCTTTGTTGCATTCTGGAATCATTAACGAAATCAAACTGGTCTTTCAGTCGGCTAAACAAGCCGATGAAGACATACGCCATATCCCGGCTCTCCCCGAGCAGCTATACCTTCAGCCTTGCGACTGCGGCGATACAGACAAAAACCGCATCATTGTGGAGGAATGTATCCGCTATATCAAGGCTCATCCCCTCTGGAAATTATCGCTTCAGACGCATAAGTTGCTCAGCATCCGTTAAACCTCTTTAACGGCGCGTCAGAGGCTTCATAATTAAGCGGAAATTTCGTATCTTTGCCACATAATTACGCCAAGATGAAGAATATCAGAAATTTCTGTATTATCGCACATATCGACCACGGTAAGAGCACTCTTGCCGACCGCCTTCTGGAATATACCAACACTGTAGCCGGTAAAGACCTTCAGGATCAGGTGCTCGACGACATGGATCTCGAGCGTGAGCGAGGGATTACTATCAAGAGCCACGCCATACAGATGGACTATGCGCTCGATGGAGAGAAATACGTGCTAAATCTTATAGATACTCCGGGGCACGTCGATTTCTCCTATGAAGTTTCGCGCTCTATTGCAGCTTGCGAAGGTGCTCTCCTTATTGTTGATGCTACCCAAGGCATCCAGGCTCAGACCATTTCGAACCTATATATGGCGATTGAGTCTGATCTGGAAATTATTCCCGTGATTAACAAGGTCGATCTGGAAAGTGCCAATCCCGACGAGGTTGAGGACCAGATTGTGGATCTTCTGGGCTGTAAGCGCGAGGAAATCATCCGCGCCAGCGGTAAGACAGGCGTCGGTGTTCCTGAAATCCTCCGTGCAATCATCGAGCGGATTCCGGCGCCTAAGGGCGACCCGGAGGCTCCTCTTCAGGCTCTGATTTTCGACTCCGTTTTCAATCCTTTCCGCGGTATCATCGCCTACTTTAAAATTGAAAACGGCACTATTCACAAAGACGAGTTCGTGAAATTCGTGGCCACGGGCAAAGAATACCATGCCGATGAAATCGGTGTGCTCAAGCTCGACCTTGACCCACGTGCGGAACTTTCGGCCGGCAATGTAGGCTACATCATTTCCGGCATTAAGACCTCAAAGGAGGTGAAAGTAGGCGATACAATCACCAGCGTCAGCCGCCCTGCGCATGCCATCTCCGGATTCGAAGAGGTAAAGCCTATGGTATTTGCCGGCGTTTATCCAATCGAAGCCGAGGATTTTGAAAACCTCCGTTCTTCGCTCGAAAAGCTTCAGCTCAATGATGCCTCACTGACTTTCCAACCGGAATCGTCGATGGCTCTCGGATTCGGATTCCGATGCGGATTCCTCGGACTGCTTCACATGGAGATTATCCAGGAACGGTTGAGTCGCGAGTTCAACATGGACGTGATTACGACCGTGCCCAACGTTTCCTACCGCGTCTATGACAAAAAGGGGAATATGACTGAGGTGCACAACCCTTCGGGCCTTCCCGAGGCTACGCTCATCGACCATATTGAAGAGCCGTATATCCGCTCGTCGATCATCACTGTCACAGACTTTATCGGTCCGATAATGACATTGTGTCTGAGCAAACGCGGCGAACTGATTAAGCAGGAATTTATATCAGGCAACCGCGTTGAACTCACATTCGACATCCCTCTGGGTGAAATTGTGATTGACTTCTACGATAAACTGAAATCAATCTCTAAAGGGTACGCATCGTTCGACTATCATATCCACGATTTCCGGCCTTCAAATCTTGTAAAACTTGATGTGCTTCTCAATGGTGAGAGTGTCGACGCGCTGTCGACCCTAACGCATGCCGACAATGCCGTGACATTCGGCCGACGCATGTGCGAAAAGCTGAAAGAGCTGATACCCCGACATCAGTTTGACATCGCCATTCAGGCAGCAATCGGCGCAAAAATCATCGCCCGAGAAACCATCAAGGCTGTACGCAAGGATGTGACTGCAAAATGTTACGGTGGCGACGTCAGCCGTAAACGCAAACTTCTTGAAAAGCAGAAAGCAGGTAAAAAGCGCATGAAGCAAATCGGTTCGGTACAGGTGCCGCAGAAGGCATTCCTCGCCGTGCTGAAACTCGATTAAACAGATGAAGCACAGATTTTTCCGACATATAGCCTTGATACTTCTGGCCGTGGCCGGCTGTATCTCAGCCCGTGCACAAGTCAACGCCGAACAGATGATTCGTGTAGGGCAGAATGCGCTCTACTTTGAGGATTATGTGCTTTCCATTCAATATTTTAATCAGGCTATAACCGCGAAGCCATATCTTGCCCAGCCATATTTTCTGCGCGCAATCGCCAAAATCAATCTCGACGACTACCTGGGCGCCGAAGAAGATGCCGCTGAGGCTATCGAGAGAAATCCATTCATAGCCGATGCGTATGAGGTAAGAGGTGTAGCCCGTCAGAATCGAGGGGAACTTCGACTGGCCATTGATGACTACAATCACGCTCTTCTTCTCCTTCCGCGCAACCGACAGCTCATGTTCAATAAGGCTCTGGCGCAGCAAGGGGTCGGAGATGCTGATTCCGCCCGGATAACGTTTGATCAGTTGCTTGCGGATTTCCCCGGATTCGAAAACGGCTACGTGGGTCGTGCGCGTCTGCGTCTTGAACATAAAGACACTGTAGGAGCCATCGCAGACATCGATAAAGCACTTGAGATCAATAAGAATCTCGCCAACGGGTATCTGCTGCGCGCTGACATAGCTATCAATGGCCGCAAAGATTATCAGGCCGGAGTGAAAGATATGGACGAGGCTATCCGCCTTCTGCCACGCGAGGCCGGCCTTTACATCAACCGCGCCTTCCTCAGATATAACCTTGACGACTACGATGGGGCTATGGCAGACTACGACTACGCAATCCAGCTCGACCCGCTCAACGCCGCTGCCATCTACAACCGAGGCCTGTTGCGCATGGAAGTGCGCGATAACGACAACGCCATACGCGACTTTAACTCCGCTCTTGATCTGGATCCGGAAGACTATCGTTCGCTCTATAACAGGGCTTACCTCTACACAGAAAAACGCGACTACAACAAGGCTCTGGCCGATGTGGACCGTCTGGTTGAACGATTCCCCGACCTCCCCGAGGCCCTGTATATGCGCAGCAACATCTTCCGCTCGCTGGGACGCATGGGACAGGCCGAAGCCGACTATAAGAAGGCGCTCGCAATGTCGAAGAATCTTAAAGGTGAGGTCATCGATCCCCGCAAACCGCGTCAGCCTCAGGATGAGAAAACTGAAAAAGCTGAGAATAAGGCAGAAGACAAGCCTTCGAATGAGGAGATAGCAAAACGCTTCAAAGCTCTGCGCACTGTTCGCGCCGACATCAATATCGAAGGAGAATACAACAACCGCTCAATAAGAGGCAAAGTTCAGGATCGCGGCCGACGGATAGAGCTTGAACCCATATTCGCGGTAAGCTATTACATCCAGCCTACCGAAATATCACCCTCGACATATTATATTCAGGAAATCGACGAGATCAATGCTACCCGTATGCTTCGCTTTCTGGTACAACTGACTAATGATGATATTACACTTGATAATGAGGAACTTATCAAGCGGCATTTTGAGTCGATCGACTATTACAATTCCTATCTCGCCACACACGAACCTCGCGCTATCGACTACTTTGGCCGTGCGATGGATTTCATGACGCTGAGAAACTATCCGGCTGCTATTGCCGATCTCAATAAGGCTATTGAACTTACGCCGGAATTCAGCGCCGCCTATTTCGAGCGTGCTGTGGCCCGCATTCGCAATCTGCTGACCGATGCTCCGGCTAATGCCACAACCCGTCAGGCAGAACTAAAGGCCATAGTGGCTGACTACGACAAGGTAATCTCTCTGTCTCCTAGAAATCCGTTCGCATATTTCAATAAAGGAAATCTGCATGCCGATCTGGGCGACTACACCTCGGCTCTGATGGCATTCAATAAAGCTATCGAAATTAAGCCTGATTTTGGCGAGGCATATTACAATCGCGGTTATGTCTACTTCCAGCTTGGCAACCATGACCGGGGTGTGGAGAATCTTTCCAAAGCAGGTGAACTGGGCGTTGTACCGTCCTACAGTCTTATGAAGAAGATGAGCCATTAACCTGATCACGGATTCAACTATAATAACGACTACAATCTAACAACAAAAACACATGAACCTTACAAACGACGATTTGCTGACGCTTGAGCAGCGCGGTATCACCACTGAGCAACTTCAGCAACAAGTGGATCGGTTTAAAACCGGATTCCCGTATTTGAAACTTTACAACTCAGCCCGTCCGGGAGAGGGGATAACCGTGCTCACCCAGGATCAGGAATCGCAGGCTATAGCCCGATGGGACAAATATCTGGCTGATGGTGGAAGCGTATGCAAATTCGTACCGGCCTCCGGAGCAGCTTCTCGTATGTTCAAAGCCCTGTTCGCCTTTGTCGATGGGGAAGAGGCTCATCCCGCCGAAGGCTCCGATGTTGCCCGCCTGATAAAGGATATTCATAAGCTCGCCTTCTTCAATGAGCTTAATGAAGTGGCTAAGAATGCGACTGGCAAGACAGTTGACGAACTACTGGCTGACCGGCGCGAAAAGGATGTGATCGCGTTGATTATCCGTCCCAATGGTCTTAATTATGGTAATCTGCCAAAAGGTCTTCTTACATTCCATCGTGCTGACAATGGAGTTCGCACACCCGTAGAGGAGCAACTGATGGAAGGTGCTCAGTCGGCTTGCCAAGCCGACGGCACCGTCAATATGCATCTTACCGTTTCAGGCGCTCACCGTCAGGCTTTCGAAGCCAAGCTTGCAGAGGTTAAAGAAGGCATCGAAAAGCGAATGGGTGTAAAAATCAATGTCGGCATGTCTGAACAGAAACCCTCTACCGACACTGTGGCCGTCGATGAAAGCAATGAGCTTTTCCGCGAAGATGGTAAAATCGTATTTCGTCCCGGAGGTCATGGTGCGCTGATTCAGAATCTCAACGATATCAATGCCGAAGTGGTATTTATCAAAAATATTGACAACGTAGTGCCTGATTCGCTTCGCGAGCCCACACTGAAATATAAGAAGGTGATCGCCGGATATATGATTGAACTTCACGACAAGGTTGCTCATTACATAAATCTGATTGACCGTAGCGACTACACGGAGGCTGACTTGCAGGAAATCTGCCAGTTCCTCCGCGAAAAATTCGCCGTTGAATCTCCGTCGTTCACGGCTCTGAAAGGTGAAGATCTTGCCGACTATCTGCGCAGTATGCTCAACCGGCCCATGCGTGTATGCGGCATGGTGCGAAATGAAGGTGAACCCGGTGGCGGTCCGTACATCGTCTACAACGCAGACGGCTCACGTTCACTCCATATTCTCGAAAGCACTCAGATTGATCTTTCGAAGGATGAGAATAAAGAGATGATGGCCAAGGCCACCCACTTCAATCCCGTGGATCTGGTATGTTACATCACTGATGTAAAAGGCCATAAATTCAACCTTCCCGACTATGTCGATCCCCAGACCGGTTTCATCTCGTCAAAATCGCTCCATGGCCGCAGTCTTAAGGCTCTCGAACTTCCCGGATTGTGGAATGGCGCTATGAGCAACTGGCTTACAGCCTTCGTTCAGGTGCCTATCGAAACCTTCAACCCTGTAAAGACCGTCAACGACCTGCTGCGTCCCCAGCATCAGTATTAAGACAATTATCCTGTAAATAATAGTGGGGGAGAGGCATCTTCCAATGTCTCTCCCCCGCATCTTTAGTGCCCGACACATTTTCCTAAAAACGCGAGTTCGGGATAAAGGAAGTGATATAGACAATCATATCAAGAAATACAAGTTATCGGGCGATCCGCAAGGGTCGCCTGATTTATTCAGAACAAGTGATATTTGATATCACTACTGTCCACTAAAAAATCATAAGAGCTCTTTGAAATTGTTGAAATTCAATTTGTTATAAGCGATTTGGGAGC
>ERZ808037.505-NODE-505-length-35794-cov-15.253549_pt1 | contig 35794 bp, 35 predicted proteins | sample MGYA00380190_ERZ808037 | MGnify/ENA primary metagenome ERZ808037 (study PRJEB31490, sample SAMN06133399) | mouse gut metagenome | isolation source: J9 | host: mice | place: China: Chengdu | collected 2015-05 ...
GCAGCATAAAATGCGTTTGCGGTCAGCTGCCTCTGCCACGCCCCGGCCTTGGGAGACCACTTGAAGCTGTTGCTTTTCAGTTCGGAGCGTACGGCTTCATCAGGTTTTTCATCAAAATATATCCTGAGCCGGTTATCCTCTTTGCAAGGCTCCGCATAGCCGCCGTCGAACTCCCAGCCGGCATGAGTTCGTATTGATGATTGGCAGAAGCGACCTTTCCTGTTTTCAGCAGGGAAGAAATATCTTTGTAAATATAATAATGTTCCTCCGGCTCCTTGGATTTTTCTTCCGGAAAGATGTCATGAAGCCTCTGTCTGTACTCATCCTCCGTCACAGACTCACCACCCCATTCATACAGATAATCAATGGAATACTCTGTGAGGCTTTCATAATCCTCCCTGTATTCGCCGCATCCAATTTGTCTCCAGAGCCCATCCTGAATCGTATACACATAATCATAATAAAAGCCCGTATTTCCTGATGCATTACATACCAGATTTCCTTTTTCAATATAATACAATCCGGATCGGTAAATGTCCACCTCATCCAATATCCCGTCATGGTATGTCAAAAGCAGGGATCCTCCGGCACTGTATCCTGTATTGATCTCCAACTCAGGAATCGCATCCTCATCCACATAAAGGAAGCAGTAAGTACAGGTATCCCTGCCGTCCAGTGACTCCAAATACTCCAAATATGCTTTTTCCCAATCTTCCATCGGTTCTGTTCCCGCTTTCTGCGAAAGTTCCGATGGCCGATCCGGCATCGGTATCGGGGTACTGGCCGGTTGTGAGTCAGGCATCGGTTTTTGAGTTTCCGTTTCCTTATTTGCACAGGCCGCCACAGACAACGCCATAGCCATAGCCAAAATTACTCTTGTTCCTTTTTTACAAGTCATATACAACCATATCCTCCAATTCAGTTTTATCATTATAAACAAGCGTTATCGGTTTCGACTGCATAAACCAACTGTCATACTCCTTACCTTTAAAGTGTATTTCTTCTCAGATATAACCATGCTTTCACACTCCAGCCTCGGCCTATAAAAATACAAACTGCATCATTCCACCATAAATCAATATTATTGCTAACTTTTTCCCTCCTTCATTTCTTGTTCGTTTTTCATCTTCCAGATGGCCATAGGGTGCTCCTATATTGTCAACTCCCCCACAGTGAATATCCAGATACTCGCCCAAATGCTTCATGCTGATGCACGAACACTCTATATGCCATCCGGGATAGCCGACTCCCCAGGGGCTCTCCCATTTCAGCTCCTGATCATCAAATTTCGACTTAGTAAACCAAAGGACAAAATCACTTTTGTTCCTTTTATTCTTGTCCTCCGATACATCCTCACGCACGCCCACAAGTAAGTCCTCTGCGTTTTGCAGGGAAAATACATAGTAATTGTCCAGCTTTGAAATGATAAGCTTACACAATCCCCACCGTAACTTGTACCAGAATGCTCTCCCGCATCCTAAAAATCCCCAGCTTAATATACCCCTCTGGCGAATCCGGAAGAGACCACTGATATTGATACGGAAAAGCAGCAGTATCATCCTTTAACAAATCAGGCGCCTCAAACTGATTTTCCAAAATATTTTCATTGGTATTGAAATCATTGATCAGGACATTCGCCGTCTCTTGGGCCTTTTCCGCTTCCCCATCTTCAAAAGTCCACACATATCCCGACTTAAACAGGCCGTCTTCCCGAAAAGCGTATATCACCTCTGCCTCCCCCGGGATGCTTCCCACATCATAGGTTATCATCGGAGTAAAAGTCGTTATATTGGTTTCCTCGGAGAAAAAAAACCGATACTCATCAAAAGACTCGCTGTCAGGATCAAAAATATCCGCCCTGTGTATCTTTGACAGAAAGTCCTCTTTGCTCATATTCCAGGAAAAATCGCTGTTCGGAACCAAGGCTTTCTCATCAAAGATCAAGTCTGTAAACTGAACCGCCTCAACCGTTTTGGTATCAGATTGCCCCGGATTACCGCATCCATATAATAAGAAGATTGTGATAACTGTCATAAGTAAAAACAAAGGTTTACGCTTCATTCCTTTTATCTCCATCGCTTCTATTAATTGCTTTTCTCTCTTCCGTCTCTGTTCCCGGTGTAAAACTACGCTTCCCCATGCCAAACCCTCGCCCCGGAGTAAACCACCATCGCCTTTCCCACGCACTTAATCTGTCTCTGCCCCGGGTCGTCCACATAATCGTACACCTCGAACTCATCAGGATTCTCCATGATGGCAGTGGTACAGGCCAGCATATCCTGAAAATAAGTACAGTCAATTCCCTGTATGCCGTGTCCCGGATAAACTGCCTCCACCTCATCCAGACGGAGAGCAAACCTTTCCAGCCCATCTCTGAAAGCGCTGACCGTCATATACTCCGGATAAAAAGGATTGGGAAACCGGTCAATAATCAGTGTAGGCGTAGCCAGAACCGCATCCCCGCTGAAAAGCAGCCGGGTTTTGTGATCCAGAAACATACAGCCCCCGGCGGTGTGCCCCGGCATATGTACTATTTCTATTCTGTCCCCGTCCCCCAAATCCAGGAAATCCCCATCCTTAAGCCCTCTCACCTGATAAGAGGCTCCGGACACAATATCTTCCTCCCGGTAAAAATCTCCCGGAGGAAGGAGCCTTCCCTCTGTTTTTTCCATCTGCGCCTTCAGATACGGCACATCATATTCGTGACAGTATACTTCCTTAAACTGTCCGTTTCCTGCGCTGTGATCTCCGTGAAAATGCGTATTTGCCACCAGCAGCGGCTTATCGGTCAGCTTCTGCACAAGCCCCTTAAGATTCCCGATTCCATACCCTGTATCAATCAAAAGGGCTTTTTCTTCCCCCTCAACCAGATGCATCCAGGCAGTACAGCATCCCTGGTCTACATTAAAGCACAAGTGCCATATCCCCGCATGCTCCTTGTCCGGGTAAACCAGCACGTAGGGATCCTCCGGGTACTCCTGATGCTCCCTCTCCAGCAATCCTTTCAGCCACAAATCCGTATCCGCCATATTCTTTTTCCATGCCGACATAAATTTCCTCTTTTCCCCGCAGCTTCTAAGCCTTGGCTTTGTTAAAACTATCCTACCATAAGCCATGATTTTTTACCAGATGTTCACGTTCCCCCATCCACCTGTTTTCCCTCCGCCAAAAGCCACAGAGCCGCCTCCGCCCCGGCCTTATCCTCACGATTCCCGTATTCCAGGAAACCTCCCTGCTCCCCGGCAAACTTTTTCGCGATGGAAAGCCCCAGACCGGAATGCTTCCTGTCATGACGGCTTGCATCTCCGCTGTAAAATTCCTGATCGGCATACTGCAGATCCCTGGGGGAAAAACCCGGACCATAATCCCTGACCGCCGCCCTGAAATAGATCTGTCCTTCCCGACGCCTTACTTGTGCCGAAATCTCAATCCCTCTCTGCGGGTCGGTATGCTCTGCCCCATTACTCACAAGATTACTCCACGCACGCAGGATGTCGGGCAGACTGCATCGAACCGTTCCTTCTTTATACGCCTCTCTTTCACTGTCTTCCTCTTCATCTCCCTCACCACATCTCTCTCCCTCTGACATCCCGTTCCCAAAAACAGCAGGAACCCTCTGCGCCCCGGCGATCTGCCTTGCCATTTTCTCTAATTCCTCTCCCAGGCTTTCGCAGGAAATTTCCGTCTGCACTGCCGCCCTCTCTTTTCCCTGCCCCGGGCCGCCCATAACCTCCTTCATAGCCTCCAAATATCCTTGGATTTCCTCCCCGCCGTCAAGGATATACCGGACACACTCCTGATCCTCCTGCGAGAGCCCGCTCTCCTTCAAGAGCTCTGCATTGCCTCTGATGATGGTAAGGGGTGTCTTGATGTCGTGAGCCAGAGCCGATAATTGTTCATGCTTTTGCTTTTCCATATCCCACTGTGCTCTCAGCGATTCCTGCAGGGCGTCCTTCATCCGGCCAAGAGAGGACATAATCCCCTCGATTTCCCTGACATCGGAAGTTCCTGTCTCAAATTCCAGATCATTTGCAGCTATCCTTTCCGTAATCCCCTGCAATGCCTGCAGCTCTTCCCCCACTTTTTTGGCAAAGCTTCTGGAAAGCAAAACCGCATTTAAAACAAACAACGCCAAATCCGCTATGGGCATCAGAATTTCCGGAGACGGAAAAAGCTTGTTGAGCATATCGCCGGCATATCTCATGACCAGATAATATTTCACAATACAGATATTTCCGTCCTCCAAAGGCAGGAAGCGATAAAAGCCCTTATATTCCGCATAAATATGATTTTTCTCATAGTGATCCCATGCCTTCTTTTGCTCCTGCCGGGGAAAATTTCCTTCCTGCCATTCCCCTCCGGGGCCGTAGACGCCATAGGTACACCCCTGAGGAATCCACGTTTCCAGCAAGTCCCCCGCTCTGTAAATCTCCCCGGCGTTCTCCGATAGCTGCACCTCCGCATAATTTGCAGGCAAAAGCAGCCCCGCCCATGCCGCCCACAGCATCAGGCCAAAGACCCCCGCCGCCAGAAGAATGGTATTGACACAAAACAGCGTCACATATTTCAGGAACAGTCCAAAGAGCGTTTTTTCTTTCCTTTTTATTTCCATCTGTACCCAATCCCCCAAACTGTTTCAATGGGATTTATCCCAAATTTCTGGAACTTTGCCCGGATATTCTTTACATGCTCCGTAATGGCTGACTCATTGCTCTCCCCGTCAAATCCGAAGACATGCTCCAGGATCCTTTCCTTTGAAAAAACCTGGCCGCGGTTTAAAGCCAGATATTCGCAAATCGCATATTCGCTTTTTGTAAGCGTGATTTCCTGATCCCGGAAATACAGCCGCCTCTCCTGCAAAGAAAACTCCGCCTCCCCCAGAGAGACCCTGTGCCTCTTTTCTCTCTGCTCCCTGCGCAGGTGCGCCGCAACCCTTGCGCGCAGCTCCCCGATGCCGAAAGGCTTACAGATGTAATCGTCCCCGCCCATGCCGAGCCCCTCCATCAATGCGTTTTCTTCTGTCTTTGCAGTAACGAACAGGATCGGGCAGTCCACCTTATCCCTGATTTTTCTGCACAGGTCAAAGCCGTCCATCCCGGGCATCATCACATCCAAAAGAATCAACTGATACCTTGCCAGCTTTTCATAATCTATTTTCAGGGGATCGTCCTGGAGGGTAAGCACATAGCCTTCCCTCTCCAGGGCCCTGCGGATCAGCTCCAGAATCCCTCTATCATCATCAATTGCCAAAATCTCAATCATTGCACTTCCTTCCCTCATAAAACCGAAACCATATCCCGATTATGCCACAAAGCAGAACCGGCACGGCCAAAAACACCGGAAATGCGTTTTTTATGTCTCCTGAAAAAAGGAGCAATTGCTCCAGCAATTCCCCCGGCACTTGCTCCCCCGCCCTCCCGGCGCCGCCAGCCAGAAACAGGGCGCCCCCTCTGGCGCTCCATGTGCAGGGGAAAAAGAGCCATCTTCCGTCCCCCAATCCGGTGAGGAACAGGGCGGAGAGCAGAAACTGCACCACAGAGACGCATAGGGAAACCTGCTTTGCAAACATGAGGTTCAGAAACAAATGCTCCAAATATAAAGGGATGCTTCCCATCCACAAAACCGCTCCAAGGGATAGGCAAACACCAGGGGAAATCCCCTCTCTTCCGGGCAAAAACCCATAACCTGCCCCAAAGAAAAACACTGCTCCCAGCACCGCCAGGCCTCCCAGCACCAGAAGGGTCAAAAGTTTTGCCAGAAAGGAATTTCTCCTTCGAACAGCCCCGCCCAAAAAGGTCTGGAAATGATTCTTCTCCTCCAGTTCCACATTTCCTGCGCACACAATACTGACGGCAAAGGGAAGGGCTATGCCGATCACCTGGGCGTATCCGGAAATCTGCGCTTCCCGGCTCCATCCCGACACGCGGTAATAGAGCAGGAATAATGCGCTTCCCAGCACCGGAAGTGCCAGGTGCAGGGGATAGAGAAAGGTATGCCGCATTTTCACAAGCTCCGCCCTGATACATCCGAACAATTCTCTCATTTCCCGCTCACCTGCCTTTCAAAGTAATTCCTGCTCCCCCACCAGAAAAGAAGAAACCACAAAAGCGCCGCTGTCACTCCGGCCAAAAGATTTTCACTTTCCATAATCTCCGGAAAATAAGTCATCTGCCCCTCCACTGCCGGAAGCCCGTTGGGAAGAATCCCCAGCACAGGACACATCAGCCGTGAGGTGATGGCTCCCGGAAAAAGCACAAACCAGGGCTTCAGAGACATGGTAACGCCAATCACAGTATAGCTTCCCATATGCACAAGAAGCATCAGAAACATACCCATTTTCTGAGACAGGAACAGACAGAAGGGAATCTGCCACAGGGTGGTCAGCCACATGAGGATTCCTGCCGCTAACTGCATGGTTACAGACGGACGCAGGATAAAAGTGATGTGAAGCGCCCGCTCCATCACCGTTCCCACAATCAGGGTAAGAATTATGCAGCAGCACACGGCTGCCGCGGACAGCAGGGCTGCCACCAGTATTTTTGCATCCCATATCCTTTTCATGCTGCATGGCAGAGAACAGATTGCAGCGTTTTTCTTTCCCTTATCCTTTCCCCCAATGATTCCGCACAGAATCCCGATCAAACCGGGGTACAACCCCATGTACCACCAGTTGTAGCTGTCCACCGCAAAAAATGCATGGGTCAGCCATGCCGCCAAAAAAACGCTGACCAGAGGCATCAGTACCGCCAGTCCTTTCAGGAAGGTATGACGGTATTTCAAATTCTCCGCAAGAATATATTTTTTCATCTGTCCTCCCCTCCTTTCGCCGCTATTTCCAGAAAAAGCTCTTCCAGATTTTCGCCTTCCTCCACCCTGCCAGAGTATTTTAGCTCTCCCTTTGCAATAATTCCGATGTAATCCGCTGTCTGTTGAATCTCGCTCAAAATATGGCTGGAAATAATGACAGTTATCCCTTTCTCCGGAAAGCTTCTGATCAGGCGGCGCAGCTTTTGGATCCCCAGAGGGTCCAACCCGTTGATGGGCTCATCCAGCACCAGCAGCCTGGGGTTTCCCAGCAGGGCCAAGGCAATCCCCAGACGCTGCTTCATCCCAAGGGAAAACGCCCCAGCCCTTTTCTTTCCCGTATCCGCAATCTCCGCCTCTTCCAGCGCCTCCCTGATCCGCTCATCCGAAGCTCCTGCCAGCAGGGCCTTTACCTTCATGTTTTCCCATGCAGTCAGATTCTCATAGATCGGCGGACTTTCGATCAGAGTGCCAATCTGCGTCAAATCCCTGCGCGACCATTTATGCCCCTGAAAACTGATTTCCCCGCCGGAGGGCCTAAGCAGCCCTGTCATGGTCTTTAAAAGCGTGGATTTTCCGGCGCCGTTTGCCCCCAGAAGTCCGTATACACATTTTTCCGGAACAGACATGGTGACGTTTTTCAGCGCCAAACGCCCGTGAAATTCTTTTGACAGATTTTGGGTTTCAATCATATTGTTCATAGAGACTCCTCCCTTTTTTTAAGCCGCAGGGAGGGCCCAATCGCCTGATGGACGGATTCCCTGCGGCCTGAGCGCGCATCAGCACGCTTCTCTGAATCTTGTAAAGGTAGGATAAGGGGTAATTCTAAGGAATTTGTAAGGATGTGTATTTAAGAGATCATATTCATTTTGGTACTTTACAAATCCATCCCTGCAGGTACGGACACATCTGCTCTTCCTATGAGAACCTTTTTCCCGCAAAAAGCAAAGCCATACTTCCGTATGCGCTCCCTGGGAATCCCCTTTGCGATAAGGGCTGTCTCATACTTCTTCGTCTCGATCTAAAAGACTGGTACGACGGGTTTACTTTTGGTGACAGAGGGGATATTTATAATCCATGGTCTGTAAGAGTTTGTCTTAAATGTGCTGTTAAACAGGCCTCTGGTATAGGAAACCATCTCATCCCAATAGCCATTCACCCAGGCCTCCTGCATGGGTGTGTCATATTCATCCAGAAGGATAATGACTTTTTTCCCATAATAACGGCTCAGGTACTCTGATAACGCCCCCAGGGAGGATGTGGCTATATAATCCTCCATGTCGGCCCTGACATCTTTGAAAAACTGTTTCTCCTTCTCATTTAAGAACGTCCCTTCCATCAAAAACTCATGCCTGTTATAAAGCCTCTCTATGGTATAGCCGATCTTCTTTCTGGCCTCCTTATAAGAAGCTTCCTTTACATTCGCAAAGCTTAAAAAGATGACCGGATAGGTTCCCTGGAGTTCCCGGTATTGCTCGCTCCGCCAAATGGAAAGCCCTTCAAAAAGATCGCCCCGCCCGGCATATTGGAGCGAAAAGAAATTCTCCAGCATACTCATGTTAAGGGTCTTCCCAAATCTTCTGGGACGGGTAATCAGGGTTACCTTGTCATTGGATTCCCACCACTCCCGGATAAAATTTGTTTTATCAACATAAAAATTGTTGGATTCCCTTACAACTGCAAAATCGTCATGGCCGATTCCGAGCTTTCTTGCCATATCCGTCTTCTCCTTTCATTTCCGGTAAAACTGTACAGCCCCCCCATGCCGCTTTCACGGCACCATCATGAATGAAAGGGGGGTCACTGTAAATCTCCAGTCTCTGCATCCCTATAACCATATCTCTTCTTATTATTATATGTTATAGACAGAAAAAATCAAAGCAAATCCTCCAGGCTTCTTAAAATACTGCCGTTTTTCAGTTCCTTCAATGCTCCTTCCGCCCACGACGGGAAAAGCTCCTGTTCGCAGGCAGCGTGCAGCGTCACAAGAGGCGCTATAAAAGCGTCTGCCTTTTTCTGCTCCATGGGAATGTCCTCTCCGTACTCACGCATAAATATTTCTGCTGCCTTTTGAGAAAGGGAACAGGTCACGTTGCGAACATCTCCATACGCAATACCCTTACCCAGCAGATTGTAATCAAACATAAATGCGCTCTTTCCGTTTTTCGCAATAACTTTCCAGAGCGCGTCATCTGCCGAACCGGTTTCCCGGGCAACCCGTCTCATATTCTCCGGTGTGATTGCATCGGATTCGTCATACATACCTCGTTCTCCGCCAAGAGGACTCTCTTTGCCTGAAAGGTATTCTCTTCCTTTGATATGGAGCGTTCTGTACCATTTTGCTATGGCTCCTGCCCCTGACTGCCTGACCAGCGTCAGATACCGTTCCAGGCGTTTCTCATTAAAATTCTGATTCAGAGCCTGCATGATAAACACATAGTCAAAGTTTGCCGCCACCGCCTGTTCTCCTCCCCCGGCGCGGGATCCCTGCGGGAAAAAAGGTTCTCCGGGGAAGCATTTTCATGATCTGACTGTCTCCGCCGGATAGATAATTGATCAGAACAAACTATGGGGAGCATATAAAGCTCCGCTTCGTAAAATACCCCAAGAAAGTACGGACAGCAGGCTTGACTATCGCCGGAACAGGACGTATAATAAATCGATTACAAAAAAACGACATTTTTCGGGAGATATGCGAAGGGTAAAACAGACACCTAAAGCCTGTCTCCGGAAAACGTAGAAAGGATTTGTTGACACCATGAAAAAACTTTTATCATTAGCCCTCACGGCTGCCCTGCTGTTAAGCATTACCGCCTGCGGCAAAAAGGCGGATGTGAGCGAGACGTCCTCTTCGGAAGCTTCCTCCACGGAAGAATCCACACAGGAAAGCTCCGCCGTCCCGGAGGCTACCTCTGCCCCGGAGCCCACTGCATCTCCGGAGCCCACTGCGTCCCCGGAACCCACACCATCTCCGGAGCCCACCGCATCCCCGGAGCCCACTTACCGGCTGAACAGCGCATCGGCCTTCCGCGGAGGAACGGCTTATATCAGCTTTTATGACGAAGCCGCCCAGAAGAGCTACAGCGGAACCATCGACGCCGGCGGAAAGCTTCTGACCTACTTTGAAGGCGGCACTAGTGACGATTCCAGAAACACTAACGGTTATATGTACACCCAGAAGGACAAGAATTTCTATGTAATCGCCCCGGACGGGAACGTTACCACCTACGAGACAAAAGACGACACCAATGTTTATTATTATTATGACGGCTATGTTATCCTCCGGGAGCATAAGGCCGGCTTCAGTGAAGTAGAGTGGATCTACCACATCTATGACGGCAGCGGCAAGGAATTGACTTCCTATTCCTCCGGAGCTCAGGAGGTTTACTCAATGTACTATGCGGGAGAGGGGATATTCCTCTTTCTGCCCGGGAACCGCGAGTTAACCGATGAGCAAAGAACCGAAGCGAACTCCTACGGATATCCCCAGAATTACTACGATCTCTATTTTGCCCAGTCCGATACCTGGCTGAAGGATCAGTTGGTTACAAACACCGGCAATGCGTTCAAAGATTATTCCTGCAGGGACGGCGTGTTTATGTTCCGGGGAGCCTCGTACTATGCCAAGAATGATACCCGCAAGGGCGAGTTTACCTATGCCAATGCCAAGGGCGAGGTTAAAACCTTCACTGTACCGGAGGAGTTCGGGCAGAACCCCTATTTCATAAACCATGGAAATGGCGCTATGATTTTTAAAGACTACGATAATTCTAAAAGTGTTTACCGCTACGATGTGGCGGACGACAAATGGACCGGTTATGAAGGAACCTATGTCGAAAATATGATGAACTCAGAATCTTCAGTGGTGGACGGAAAAACCGCCGCTATTTGTCTGAAGGGTGCGGATAACAAGGCTTACTCCATGATCCTGGACGAGAATATGAAGGACGTCCTGGATTCTCCCATTCCCGGTTCCCCCATTGCCATGAAGGACGGCGTGCTGTATCTGCAGGATCAGGATAATAGCTCCGTCATTCACTGCTATGACCTGGAAGGAAAAGAGCTGGCGGAGATTTCTGCGGATCCCTCCCAAAACTGGTATGAGGAGGGGATCATCCTCAGCCGTGAAAAACAATTCCTCAAAACCGATGGTACCCCGGCCTTTGAGATCGATTACTCCGAAGGCAAGCTGGTTACTTTGCCCGAATAAAGAGGTTCCTGCCGTAAAAGTCCCTGCGATCTGTACAGACCGCAGGGACTTTTCTATATTCTATATCTTCAATTCAGGACTTGCTTTCCATCCTGCTTCACGCTCTCTGGCGGATCTTTTGCCGGCCGCCCGGCCAGGATATGAGACCGGACTTCTTATATCTTCGCCAGGGTGTCCAGGAACATATTCCGGATTGCGTCTTCCGGGTACCGTCCCAGTTCTCCCAGCCGCGTTTCGGGGATGAAGCCGCCTCCCATAGTGGCGTGGCCGCCCCCGTTACCGATGTCCTTCAATGTCTGATGAAGAATCTCCCCTGCGTTGACCCTCGGATCCTCGGAGCGGACTGACAGCTTCACCCCGTCCTTCCGGAAAGAGAATACAATCGCTACCTCTACCTCAATCAGGGACAGAATGAAATCTGACAGGACTGCGATCAGGGCGTCCGGACAGGAAAAGGAAATACCGGAAAAGCCGATTTTATCGTAAATCCGGATACTTTCAATAGCCGCCCCGTAGGCCTTCAGGTCGGCAAATTCCATGTTATTCCGCTCCAAAGCGGCCAGCTTTTCCTGATCACAGCAGGGGAACAGGAATCCGAACATCTGAATATCCAGCTCCGTGACGCCCCGGGTAAATTGCAGGGTGTCCATTTTCATCCCATAAAGCAGCGCGGTGGCCACATCTTTCCCTGGCGTCTTTCCCAGCAGGGCGTAATACTCGGCAATGAGAGTGGCGCAGGCTCCGGTAATGCGGACATCCTGATACCGGTACTCAATGGGGACGAAGGTAGGGTGATGGTCGATGCAGGCAACCTCGTCCCCTACAAAATCAGTTATGTTTCCTGCGTGCTTTTGGGTGTCCACACAGATAATTGGATCAGTCTCTTTCATATCCGCGGTGAGGCACTCATAAGGTAACAGTTGAATTTGAAAGGTGTCCAGCATTTTGGACGCGCTCAGCTTGTCAATCCTTCCGTCATAGCAAAGGCTGGATGTTATGCCGTATTCCTCTAACAGTTTTTGCAGGCCAAAGGCGGTGGCAATGGCATCCGGATCCGGAAAATTGTGGGTTTGGATGTAAACGGAATGTCCTTGACACAACTCGATGAGATCGGTTATTTTGCTCATAGCTTGGGTTTCCTCCTAACTGGTACGATTAAAACTACCGGGAGGTGACGCCGGAAAGTTCCAGGACGTCGGCAAAAGCCCGGCACTCCGTTTCGGAGATAAATAAATCGCTGCTCATATTGACAATCTGAGATAATACACGGCCGAACCCCCGGTACGCAGCCATTTCCTCTTCCGTCTGCTCCGGGTTCCAGGGCTGATCCGATTCGCCGCAAAGCCCTGTCAGAAATTCAGGGGTCACGTCGTCCTTCCGGTTCATGGCATAATCATAAGCATCCCGGAATCTGGTCTGCATACACAAAAGAGCAAAAAGAGCCAGCCGCTTGTACCGGCTTGCGTACACATCCTCACCGGTCAGATCTTGCAGCAGCCGGAAGGAGACAAAGAGCCGGTCGACGGCTTCAGCATCCTTACCCACGGAACACTGGATAAGTGTTGCGTAAAGCTCCGGTTCATCCTCGTCTTCAGCCCGGATGCCAAGGTTCTCCATCTTATTATTCACATGAGTTTGCAAATCATAGCCGGATGCCGAGAATCGGAAGGTCATTTGGAATAGCCCGTCAAAAAAGCTCTCCGCCTTGCTTTCGCTGTAGAGCTCCCTGGCCCCGCTGAGAATATCAGCGTAGTCGGCGGCAATGATGAACACACAGCCCCTGCAGCCGAAGAAGTCCCTGGCGGCGTCCAAAAGCTCCACTGCCTGCCGGGAAAGCAGCTGGTTCAGGCCGTCGATGAACAGCACCACCTTTTCGCCCCGCTCCTCAAGCTGTTTGGAGAAGCATTTTACCAGTTCCTCCGGGGAATCCGCCGAATTTCGTTTGAGGAAGCCTCCTACCACATCCTTGCCGATGGAGCTGTCCCCGGCAACGGTTCCGCTGACAAATGCGGCCAGATTGGTGAGCAGAGCCTCGGTCTGCTTTCCGGAACCGTTCTCGCTGGCGAGAAGGCTCAGCAGCTTTTTCCCGATAAGAATCGTCTGTTCCTCTCCGGAGCATCCCTGGGGCAGCTGCCGGGCGTTAAGCCACAGCAGATTATTTCCGTAGCTTGGCCGCAGCCGGTCGAACAGCATCTTCAGCAGGCTGTTTCCCCCGCTGACCCGGTTTCCCTGAAAAGCGATGGTCATAGGTGTGGTGCAGTTGCCGATAAACCGTGAAATCCCTTCAATGTATTTGGCAATCCCCAAATCGTCCTGCTGAATAAGTCCTTCTGTTCTTTCGGGGAGAGTTTCTGCCTCCGGAAGGGGGAGCGCCAACCCCGAAACAGGTGACGCTGTCTCCAAAACATGGATTTCTGCCTCTGGAACAGCCGCCGGGACAGGCTCAAACAATTCACATTCCGGACAGCGGTCTCTCAGATAATCGGAGAGGTCACTCCAGTTCGCCAGGTATTGGGAGAACTTCTTATTTGACCGGCTCATGCCCATGGGGAAGATTCCAAACCAGACATTTTGGGTTATGACATCCGTCTCACCTCTGAGGGTCAGAACCACTCCGGCGCTGCTGATCCGCTCGTCTGCCCCGGCAGTGTTTTGGCTCACTGCTGCCTTCGCCGCGCTTTTAAACAGGGTGATACCGCCGGATACCATGCTGCCCAGGGCTGTCAGCTCCGTGCTTTCGGTCCACGCGCACCGGATCAGGGCATCTGTGGGCCATTCATCAGTGATCTCACAGCCGTTCTGCCGGAGGATGTGGAAAACGCCGCGCTGGTCGTTGAATACGATCTGTTCGTCAGTTCCGAAAGCGGCGTCAAAGCCAACGGTTCTAGCCTTAACATAGGGCTCAATGGCTTTATTGACAAAAATCAGAACTTCCCTGGCCATTGCTTCATCAATCAAAAAATGTTTAGTTGTTCCGTCGATGATAGCAAGCTCCAAGTTCCCGCCCAACAGACTGACGGCCCGCACCGTCTCGAAAAAGACCGTAAACGCCGTCTGTCCTCCACTGTTCTTATATTCCACCCGGTCCGCCAGGATGTCAACCCTTCCGCCATCCGAACTATCGGAAGAAAAATAGATACCCTGGGACAGAAGCGCCTCTTTCCGCCGGACGAGAAAAGGGGCGACGGATTCGCCGACAAAAGCGAGCACTTCATTGCGCAGCTCCTTGCTGACGGCAAAGGATTTAACGCTGCCGCCGAACAGCGTAAAATCCAATGTTCCCGCAGGCGCGCTTACCGATTTGACATCCCCGTAAGAGATCACCTCGTTTTTTCCGGATTTGGCCCGAAACTCCGCCTGCTCGCACGACAGATTCAGCACTCCGTCATTCAAAAGTCCATGACTGCTGGGAAAAGAGTAGCGCACCCCCTCGGACAAAAGACGCTCCTTTCTCCTGGCAAGATAAGGCCGGACGGCCTGTTCGATGTACAGAAACGCCTCGTGGACACACTTTCTGTCTGCAGGGCAGGTTTCCGTGCGCCCATCCTCAGTAATGAAGTCAATGGAATCCAGTATCCCCTTTTTCACCGCCACCATGCCGGCGTAGTTGAAAACAGCTTTCTGGACACTGCTGGTGACAAATTCCGTTCTGTCACGGTAGACAAAAAGCTTTCCCGCCGGCCGAAGAGCCCGCTTGACATCGGCCTGGTAGATCGGCTTCTCCGGTCCGGAATCCTGCTGAGCAACCCTTTCGCCGCAAAACGGGCAAAACATGGCCCCATCCATAATTTCATTCTTACAATTTATACATACCATAGCTGAAAAACCCTCCTCATTAGTGCGTATTCAAGTGTATCACAGGAAAGGCTGGTTTTCAATATGCCTCTTGCAGAATCCCACGATAAACGCAGGTTTGCCAAACTATGGGGAGCGTGTAATGTTCTTCTTCATTCCCCCAGGCATTCCAGCTTATTGCTTTGATGCCCGGGATTTTTGTTTCTGTAAAATCTCAAAAGAGACCCTTGCAGTATTTTATCCCACTCTATAATCACATGGGCTTCAGATTTTTATTAAGCCTGTCCACCATCCAGGCGATCCGCTTGTTTCGTCCATCCTCTGTCTTTGCGTCGAAATATGCCCGCGTGTAGGTTTTCTTCACCGACAAGGACATGGCCTTAAAATTAGAATAAGCGGGCTCATATTCTTCCAGTACTGTGCAGAGCAGGGCAATTTGATCCTCTGTAACCGCTCCGGGCTTCGGCGCGTCCCACTGGCCGTTCTGTTTGGCTTCCTCGATTTTCTTTCTGCCGAAATCGGTCATAAGTCCCCGCTCTTCCAGGCTTTTCGTCAATGCCTTATTTTTCTCCGACCACTTGCTGTTTTCCCTGCGTATGGAGAAATATTTTTTATAAGTTTTATCGTCAATGCTCTGCATTTGTCCGTCGATCCACCCAAAGCAGAGCGCTTCCTCCAGCGCTTCCCCTGCTTTTATGGTTTTCGGCCCGCCGGCTTTGCCGAATAAAAGCCAAACTCCGGTATGGGACTGACAATGCTCACCAAGCCACTTCCTAAACTCTTCCCTGCCGGCAAATTCCAAAATATCGCTCATGATTCTCTCCTTGTGTGTAAAAAATACCGCTTACTGCCAGTCCCATTATATCACGATACGGTTTCGGATCAAATAAGTTTTATTCTGCCACTTTTTGTGCAATCAGCGTATCCATGCAGTGTTTGTGAGGGCTGCCGCCGCTGCTGCAGTCAAATATTTCCTCCCTGCAGGTATGAAACAGCCAGTCATGATAATAGCCGAACAATTCGCCCGAATGCCATGGGTGTCTTTTTTCCTCATCCCTGGTGAGATCCGGCGCACGCTTTATAAAGGGCTTGTGGACGAATACATTCAAAGCGTTTATTCCGTTATCTGCTGTGCGCGCCTTTAAGCTGTCGCAAAATTCCTTCCGCCTGGCCCGGGAAAGAAAGTGGAGTACGCCGCTGCTGAATATAATGTCATACTCCGCTTCCGGCCGGTAGTCAAAAATATCGCCCCTGAAAAACCTGACGTCAACCTTGTTGTACCGGGCAAGCTTCTCGGCCTTCTCGATTCCCTGTTTTGATAGATCAAAGGCTGTCACCGCATAACCGCATTTTGCAAAGAAAACCGCATCCTTTCCCTCCCCGCAGCCAATATCAAGCACACGGTATGGCCTGATCGGCGGCAGGATTTTCATGATGTCGTAGCAAATCCGGTTGGGTTTCAGTCCCCAGTAATATTCCTCCGTGTTGTAGCGCCCGTCGTAATCCGTCACCACGCTGCTGTAGCCAAGCAGCGCATCCACTGTGGTGTTAAGAGCTGCCGCCAGCTTGGGAAGCATTTCAATATCGGGATAGGCCGTGCCGTTCTCCCATTTCGACACTGCCTGAAAGGATATGTTAAGGCTTTTGGAAAGCTGGTTTTGGGTCAGCCCCATCTCCTTGCGTCTTTTGCTGATTACCTCTCCTGTTTTCAGATGATCCATTGATCGTTCCCTCCTGCGATATGAATTCCCGGGTTTTCTTCTATCATAGTATAAGCAAAAGACTGCTGCAATAACGCAGAAAGGGAATACAGCGCCAGAACTCGCCCGGCGGTTGAATTCCGGTTTTTTCAGGAGCGATGCTTATTTCATCCGGCTGACTCTACAGGGTATATGGCTCGATCCGGCAGGTATGCTCCTTGGTTTTTTCATCATAGCAGAGCCCTACCAAAAGCAGCTTTCCCTTATAATCCTCCAAAGCCTTTGGATAACATTTGTCCCTGATCTGGGCAATTGCGCTTTCGGCGGTTTTCTTCCACTTTAATTCCAAATTTCAGAATTGATACATTGCGCAAACTTTTCCTTTCCCGGATTCAGATAACTTCCCATGCGGCATCCCTCCTCTGTCCCGTCAGCGCGATATTATATTGTATAGTGAACGACAATATAATTTGCCGTTCACTATAACTATAGCAAGGAATCCTTCCGCAAACAAGCGTATTTTTAGATACCTCAGTTTCCCCCAATCCCCAGCTTCCTGCGTATGCCTCTTGCCGTAAACCGATACACAGCATAGGTCAGGGCTCCCAGGGCAAGCTCAATCCCCAGGCACTGGGCCAATGCCATCACCTCGCTGAAAACAATCCGGCCGTCGTTTCCGTACAGCAGCAGGATAAAAATCAGGTAAATAGCGGCCATGCCTACCAGCGCCGGCACCTTGAAGACGCCTTTGCACTGACTGTCCACTTCCCTTTTCAAAAAGGCCGGACTGGCCCCCAGCTTTTTCAGATCATCGAAAATATAACGGTTGTTCAGGGCAATGGCCTGACAACGGGTATGGCAGATGAGCAAAGCCGTCAGCATACACACAATAAAGATGAACAGGAACATCATCAAAAACACGGAGGCAGAGAGCAGGAAATCGTTCTGGCTCAGAATGCGGAAGCTGGGCTTATATTTCCAGTTAAGGCGAAAAGCCATGGAATCAGCCTCGTTGGGATTCACATACATAAGCGACCTTTCCGACTCCCATTCCTGCCAGTCATCAATCCCCTCTTCCTTTGCCAGGATGGAAGTCACCCGGCTGTATTCTTTGGAGGTAAAGCAGTCCTCCCCGTTAGAGGCAATCAGACGGCGAAAAAACGCATTGGCAAAGGAATAGGAATCCGCTCCGTCCACATTGAAGGCTGTGAGCGTTCCTTTCCAGTCGTCGGTGAGTCCCGCCGAAAGCTGCTCATAATCTCCCTGATCCAAAACCCGGCACTGCCTGTCGCCCCCTAATAAATCGTAGTGAAGCAGTCCGGCGCACTCGGTAGGGAGCTGTATACGTGTGACCATGTTGGTGATGTGTCTGGCGCTTGTGTTGACATAACGGGAGGTCTCCTCCCTATCCGTAATGCACAGATAAGTACCCGGAAGAACATCAATCTCCTCCCCTGTCAGACGATTCCAGGCCTCTTCGGAAATCGCCATCTCCTCCCCGCATATGGGGGCATATTCCGTATGCCAGTGCTCGCCGTCCTCCTCCATAACATCCGTGTAATTGCCAAACCCCAGAGTAATATAATCATACTCTCCCCAGTCCTTTAAGGAAAGTCCGTATTCCCCGGCAAGGACGTCTATGTCCTCCTTTTCCGGCATGGCCTGGTCGGCCCGGCAGTGATAAAAATAGTCAAAAGGCTGGGCATCATAGCTCATCAGCGCGCTCACTGAGTTTACCGGAATATAAAAAATGCCGAAGCAGGCTCCCGCAATCAGAAGCGTGACCACAATCATATTGTTTACGGTCTGTTTCCCCTGAAATTTCATCATGCTTCTGGCTATGATATTTTTGAAGGGACTGCGCTTATAGCTCCGAAAACCATGTACCACCGCGTGAAGCATGACCATATAAAGCCCCGCAAGTGAAGGAAGATACAGGGCGCTCAGCCAGACAGGAGGCAGGGTATTGAACCTCCTCATATAGAGGACAGGCATAAAATATCCCATGAGAACTCCTGCAGCGATCAGAATACACCCTGCCGGAGCGCACCACTTTCCCAGCTCCCTCACAGGTTCGTTGATGTGTTCCTCCCTTATAACCTCCATGATATTGGTTCTGCGCAGATACCTCCAGGCAGTGAGACAGGAAAAGGCTGCCACCACGAGAAGAAAGGCCAAAGAAATCAGCAGACTCCTAAAATCAAAGGAGAGCTTCATGTCCGAGCTGTCAATCATAATCAGCCTAAACCCTGTCCAGATCATCCAGATAAAGGGAAACCCTGCCAGGATGCCCGCCAGTGAAGATAAGCCGCTCAAAAGCAGCACCTCCCTGAAAAGCCCGGGCATAAGCCGTCTCCTGGACGCCCCCAGAGCCATCAGGATACCCAATTGTCCCGATTTATGCCGGAAAAAGAGGCTGGCCGCATAGACGGTAAACACAACGCAGCCAATCAAAGTCAGCATGAAAATCGCGTTCATCTGCTTACGGCTGTCTCCCCCTGTGGGGAAAGCTTTCTGCACCGTAGGCGAGAGCATCATACCCGAGTAGGCGGAAATAATCATCAAGGCAGTAAAATTGCAGAACAGATAAAGCCGTGCATGCTTTTGGTCCGCATGCTGCAGTTTCCGTTCCATTTTTTTCAAGGTAAAAATCTGTTCCATATGAAATCCCTCCTGAGTCCTTTACTCTGCCATCTCTTTGATGGCGGCCAGCAGCTTGTCATGGAAGCTCCCCCGCTCCCCGTTATTCTCCAATTGGCGGTAGATGGCGCCGTCCTTTAAGAGCACCACCCGGTCGCAGAAGGAAGCGGCAAAGCTGTCGTGGGTCACCATAAAGATCGTCGCGCCCATGCGCTCCCTGGCCTCCCCGAAGCTTTCGATGACAGCCCTGCTGGATTTGGAATCGAGATTTCCGGTGGGTTCGTCGGCAAGAATAATCAACGGATTATTGATCAGGCTGCGGGCCACCGCCGCCCTCTGCTTCTCACCGCCGGAAATCTCCGCCGGATACTTGTCTGCAATATGGCTGATTCCAAACAAAGCGGCCAGCTTATCGGCCAGCTCCTGCGCTTCCCGGGACACCTCCCCCTGGACAATGCGGGGCACCAGGATATTTTCCCGGATAGTGAGCCCGTCCAAAAGCATAAAATCCTGGAACACAAAGCCAATCTGGGTATTGCGCAGCCTTGCAAGCTCAGACTCACTCTGTCCTGCAAGATTGGCGCCTCCGATGGTGATCTCTCCCTTATCAAACGGGATGTAGCAGGAGATACAGTTGAGCAGCGTAGTCTTACCCGACCCGGAAGGCCCCATGACGGCCACAAATTCCCCCTTTCCCACATGGAAGTCAATCCCCTTTAACACCTGGTATTTATTCTTTCCCACCTGATAGGATTTGTGCAGATTTTTCACATATAGCATGAAACTCCCTCTCTTTCTTTCCCGATAAACCGGAAGATTTTTGTCCTCCCCTATCGTAGCACCGCTAAAGCCGCCCCGTTAGAGACAGGGTAAAGTTTGACCGTCTGTATGTAAACTTTGGAGGGCCAAAGCAGATGTTGTAAAGTTTGGCCGTATCGTATGTAAAGTTTGGCGCAGAGCCGATACAAAAGGGTGTGCGCAGGGAAAGAGAATGTGATACGATATTGGTGCGGCAAAGCAGCCGCAGATCCTATCGTATCTTTCACCCAACAGCCGCGCTCTGCGCAAAAGGAGTCTTCATGTTACGAATCGCCCTGTGTGACGACGAGACGGATGCAAGAGATACGCTCCGTTTCCAGTTGGAAAAAGCCCTGATTGAGGGAACAGAAGAGATTGTCTATGAATTTTCGGCCGGCGCCAATGCCGTGTCATGGCTGCAAAAGCATCCCGGGGAGGTTGATCTGCTTTTTCTGGATATTGAGATGAAGGGCCAAAACGGAATGGAAACGGCCCGGAGAATCAGGGCCTTTGACGAAAATATCATGATCGTCTTTTTGACGGGCTATACAGATTATGTGTTTGACGGTTACAGCGTGGGAGCCCTTGACTACCTCATAAAACCGGCGGCGACACAACGGCTGATGGAGCTGCTGCACCGGGTGCGGGCAAAGCTGGATCAGGAAAAAGATCTGACTTTTTCTTTCAAAAATGCAGACGGGACATGGCGTTTTTTGCTGCGTGATATTCTGTATTTTTATTCTGACAGACGCAAGGTCACTCTGGTGACCAGGCAGGCAAAATATGCCTTCTATGCCAGGCTGGACGAGATTGAGGAGCAAACCGGACATCAGTTTGTACGGATTCATCAGCGCTATCTGGTAAATCCGGCCTGGGTGGATTATCTGGGGAGCAGTTCTGTCACCATCGCAAGCCAGGAGCTTCCCTGCAGCAGAAACCACAGAGAAGCGGCAACAGAAAAAATTGCCAGATTTATGATGAAAAACTGACCGGGAAGGCGCCAGGACGAATATGTACTTAATTTATTTTTATATTGTAGGAATTGCGGCAGCTTTTATCCTGCTGCAGGGAATGAAAAATTTAATTACAATATCCGGCAGGCCCTGGAAAAGAATTCTCCTCTGGCACGGCTGTTATCTTACCCTTGGAGCCATTATTTATCTGGGAGACTGGTGGAACATTCTGCCCGTAACCATCTTTTTTCTTCTGGCAATCCATATTAGCTGTGAGGGAAGCTTCTGGAAAAAGATCACCATAGGACTGATGTATGCCAGCACAATTTTTGCTTTTAATGTTCTGCGGGATAATTTTCTCATATCCCTGGACATGAGGGCAGACAACCGCCCCCTGAGCCTGTATCTTTCCTCCTCTTTTTCTCTGATGTTTGCCCTGCTTTTGTATCTGACTGGCAGAAAGTTCGCGCCGGATAAGCAGTACCATCTCTCCGACAGTCTCTGGAGGCTGCTGCTGCTTTTGACAGCCACTCCCCTGGGCATTATTTTATCTCTTGTTTTACTGACTGCGCTGGATCAGATCGCCCTTATAATTGATGAAACCAGTTTTCGATATGTTTGTATCGTACTGCTTCTTTTGGCTATGCTGTCCTTTATCGGCCTGTTCAGGGCGGTTATTGTGCTGGCCCGACAGCAAAAGCTGGAGGAGCAGACCATGCTGGCAGAGATCAACCGCAGTTATTATGAATCCATGGAGCAGCAGCATTTCGCCATACGGCGGCTCAGGCACGACCTTCTCAATCATCTGTCGGTGCTCAGCGTCCTGCCAAAGGAGCAAAGAGAAGGGTATATTCAGAGCCTGACCCGGGAGCACACCGTCAACAGGCCTTTAAAATATTGTGAGGATGCCGTCGTCAACGCAGTTCTCTCCGTCAAGGAGGAGCAACTGAGTCAGCATGGCATACGGCTGGAAGCCAAAATCCAGATTGCAAAGGAGCTCCCCTTTGAAAAGGCAGATATCTGCGCCCTTTTTGCCAACGCCCTGGACAATGCCGCAGAAGCCTGCCGGAAGCTGGAGCCGGATAAGCGGATTGTTTCCTTAAAGAGCAAGGCTCAAAAGGGGTTGTTTTGTCTGGAGGTCAAAAATCCCGCCCAGTGTGAGGTCCAAAAACTCCCCGACCACCCCACAAACACAGCCCAAAACGGCTGGGCGCCAGGAAAGCGCAAGACAGGACCGGCACAAATCCCTCTGCCCCAGACCTCCAAGCCGGATAAGGAAAATCACGGAATCGGGCTCAGAAGTATGCAGGAAATTGCAAACCGGTATCACGGAAAAATGACGCTGCAGACAGAAGGGGAGGTGTTTGAGGTGTTTCTGTATCTGCCTTTGAATAAAATGGATTGAAAACCTTTTCTGTTGATATACAGTACCTCTCCCCCCTTGCAGGCAGTGAAGCGGGCAGGTATCAGAGAATTCGTATTTTACCGCTCCTTAATCATAACAAAATTCGTCAGAAAAATTCCCTGCCGCTCTACCTGCTGCTCTTTAACAACTTTATACCCTCTTTTTTCAAAAAAAGGCCTTGCAGTAACAGAAGCATGTGTAACAATATCCTCTTGAACTGCCTCCTCCAACTGATCGCATATAGCAGTGGCGATTCCCTTTCCCTGATAATCTGAATGAACATATAATCGGTCGAGGTAGCCTGTCTTATCTATATCCCCAAATCCAACAATTACACCGTCATCAACTGCAACAATACTGAAATGCTCCTGGAGTGAGCGGTTCCATTTTTTCAGATCCTCCTGTCCTGTTGCCCATACGTCTAATTGCTCTTTTGTGTAATCCTTTGCGTTTACTGTATGAACCGTATGATAAAAAAGCTCTGTCAGCTCTTTACAATCTGCTGATTGATATTCTCTGATCATCCTTTCAAATTCCTTAATGTAATTTATTCTGTCATTTTCCGTTCTGTAAGCGTTACGTAAGCATGAAGTGCATGATACTCTCTGATTTCTTCATATAATTGCTCACCTTCAAAAAATAAAATTTTTTATTTTTGAAACCACACTGCAATTCTTTATGATTTCCGTTAGTGCCTAGGCTTCCCCTAAGTTGACGCAGGCATACACCGCCTTCGGATTCTCCGCCGTCATCCGCCAGAACGGATATTTAATAATACCGGGGGGTGTTATGTTTATTATGCACCATTTTACCAGCCATTCAATCTTTCAAACAGCCAACCGGAACAACGTACACCCCATCCTGTCTCCGATACGCATAATCACCAACACCAATAAGTACCATTAAAAAGGCAGGAACTTTCATTTTAGTCGTATCAATTTTATCTCTCAATTTCTTAAGATTTTCCGCACCTTCTTCAATCAATCTGTCTCCGCCAAGCTTTATCTCAATCAAGCCATAAAATCCATTTCTTAGATGAATTACCGCATCACATTCCAAGTCTGTTTTATCACGGAAGTGATACACATCTCCATTCAATACATCAGCAAATACCCTTAAGTCGCGGATGCACATTGTTTCAAATAATAGCCCAAAAGTATTCAAATCATCAATCAGATCCTGCGGACCAAGTCCCAATGCAGCCACCGCAATAGATGGATCAACAAAATAGCGGGTATTCGAAGTCCGAATAGCCGTTTTAGAACGGAGATTGGGATTCCATGCTTCCATTTCTTCAATTACAAATATTTTTTTTAAAGCATTGATATAAGAATAAACAGTATCAGAATCGAAAGTTTCTGCTTCGTTTGCGGCAATATCCGCACAAATCAACGTTTTTGCCGCCTGTGTCCCTTGATTGCGCGCGTATGAACGCATCAGCCGTTTTACCCGTTCAGGATTTCTGGAAACACCATCTACACGCGAAATATCTGATTTTACAATGGCATCATAATAGTCAAATGCCTGTTCTAAAGCAACTTCACCTTCTAAATCAGTGGCTCTTGGCCAGCCTCCACGACATACAAGAAAGGCCAGCCGTCTCAAGTCAAGAGCGTTCTCCCCATCAATTTGTTCTGGTGTTTCAAAAAGTTCTTTCAGGCTGACTTCCCCAGTTGAATCCAGCGACTCATATAAACTCATCGGACGCATTAGCAGCCATGAAAATCGGCCTGTTCCAGTATGATGAATATGCTCATAAGAAACCGGAACCGAGGATCCGGTTAAGATAAACTGTCCAAGCTCATCACGATGATCTACTTCAAACCGTACTGCATCCCATAGCTTTGGCGCTATCTGCCATTCATCAATCAGTCGTGGTATGTCACCTTTCAAGAGCCTTTCCAAGCAGTCGTTTTTTTATTTTTGATGGTATTATTTATAGTATAACCTCTCTTAGAAATATTACAACATTTTTCGGTGAATTGGACAATTTCTTTTCCGTGATTTATCCGTATAATTTTCGGTCATTTGGACATTGTGTAAAATCAGGTCAATCGTGTCAATGTGCGTGACCCGATTGTAACCCGATTCAACCCGATATTTTCACTATTGCCCGTAAATGAGGAAAGTTTTAACATCAAAAGGCGCCATTTAATTTGCAAATTACAGTTCCAAACTATTTGGCTTCAGGAGGAAATCCATAATCCCCATAACCGCAATTCCTTCCTCATTTCGCCATAATTTAATCCTGTCCTTAACTACGATGATTTTCTTAAAAGAATCGCCAATATGCACCAATGACTTCTGCTCCTGCTGCATTTTGCTGCTGTCCGGAATCGCAAAGGCAGACTGAATATAATATCTCTGATTGCCACGGTTGCAGACAAAATCCACCTCCAATCTCTTGCGCATCACTTTTCCATTCTCATCGCGTTCGGAATGCTCCACAACGCCAACATCCACATTAAATCCTCTAATCAGCAACTCGTTGTAAATAATGTTCTCCATAATATGGTTTTGTCACTGACATGCATTCCATTGCTGTCAAAAGTATTCGCTAGTTTCAGAGGATTGGTCAGCGATTCCACCGCCGATGCAAGAATATTTACCAGTGCCGCCATACGGTTGTCTCCACGCAGCCCATGACGCTCTTCAATATCCTTCAGATATAATTCTCTGCACAAATCAATCAGATACTTTGATTTTAATTCATCTGTTTTTCTGCTCAGTATCAGCGGCACCCCCCCATAGGTACAGTAATCCATCCACGCATCATATTTATCTCCTGAATATGCCAAAACATATTCCGAAAAACACAATGGATAAACCCAAATTTAATCTCCGCGCCCCCGAAATTCTGTCAGTACATCCGAGGAAAGGAATTTTGAATTGCTTCCTGTCACATAGATGTCCAGATTCTCTCTCCTGTTCAAACCATTAAGTACCGACTCAAATCCTCTGCACATCTGAACTTCATCCAAAAAAATATACCACATGTCATCGTCGGTGACACACTCTTTGATATAACCGCTCAGCCGCCTGTTATCATGCAATTCGCCGTAATCATCATCATCTAACGGAATCCTGATGATTCTGGATTCCTCTACGCCAGAGTCTAAAAGATGCTGATAATATATTTAAACAGAAGATAAGACTTTCCGCACCGCCTAATACCAGTAATCACTTTAATCAATCCATTTTCTCTGCGTTCAATCAGCCGATTCAAATATTTTTCTCGAAGTAATAATTAAATCTGCCGTCTTATAATTGTTTCAGTACCTCTCCAATGTCTGCATCGATACAGATGGAGCGCTTTGTAATTTTCCCGGGTGCATAAGCCTCCCCATAATTGATACAGGCATAAACTGCCCCCGGATTCTCTGCTGTCATCCGCCAGAAGGAATGCTTAATGATCCCCGGCGTATTACCGCCGACACCCAATTCCAGATATAAAGTGTTTGATCCCTTATGACGGCATATAAATTCCTGATACCGCCTGGCCGCTGCATGCCAGCCGCGATCTTCCACAAAGGTACTATCTGCCCTTAAATTCATTGACATGGGTACGCCGCATACGGGGCAATGGGGGATTAGCTCGGACGGAATACGCATATTTTCCTGTTGGGCAACCATTTTCTTAATAACGGTTTCATTATCGTAAGTCGTATCGTGGCAAGACTCCCCGCATTGCCATAACCCATAGTCGCCCTGCGTATAAAACAGTCTGTGTTTATCAAAACCCGCCTTTTGGAAACAGTGGTCTACATTGGTGGTCAAAACAAAATAGTCTTTGTCCTGTACCAGATTGTATAACTCATTATAAACGGATTTCGGCGCCCTCCGGTAACGGTTGATAAAAATGTAACGGCTCCAATACGCCCAATATTCTTCTAATGTTTCGTAGGGATAAAAGCCCGCTGAATACATATCCTTAAAATGATATTTTGCTATGAAATCCGGGAAGTTCTCCTCAAACCGTTTCCCGGAATAAGTAAATCCGGCAGACGTAGACAGGCCTGCCCCTGCTCCTATCAGGATAGCGTCTGCACTGTGAATTTTTATTTTCAATTTTTCAATATTATCCCAATAACTGTTTGTAGATTTTGTAGTCGCAATCTTTGAAAACATTAAAAATCACCTCCATATCACCTGGATTCTTTTTCTGATAATCTTTTACCGTTTGGATTGCTATTTTGGCTGCTGCCTCATTCGGAAAATGAAACTCCCCCGTAGAAATGCAACAAAACGCAATGCTTTTCAACTGATACTCTGCGGCAAGTTCAAGACAGGAACGGTAGCAGTCTGATAACAGCTTACAATCCCTTTGCGTGACTTCTCCATAGATCATCGGACCGACCGTATGCAGAACATAACGGCAGGGAAGATTATAGGCTTTTGTTATTTTGGCTTTTCCCGCAGGTTCTTCTGTTTTTTGTTTTTCCATGATACGGGAACATTCTAAACGGAGTTCTATTCCTGCGGCAGAATGAATGGCGTTATCAATACACCCATGACAGGGAACAAAGCAGCCTAGCATTGCACTATTCGCAGCATTTACAATCGCGTCCACAGATAAACGTGTAATATCGCCTTGCCATAGGTAAATCCCGGATTTCACGAATGGAATATCCGCTAAAGAGATCATGCCTTTCTCTGTTTTTCCCCCCTGTAAGTATTCGTCCTGTATGTTCAAAAAATCCTTTGTAACTGGTTTGGGCGGGCGAATATTCATAAGAGAGCGCAGCAGCCGCTTCCTTGCATTTTCCTCCACGGGAATATGGAAAAAGAACCTTCCATGGAAAAAGGACTTTCCACGGAATGATTTTAGTTCTTTATTTTCGCTTATGAGATATTCTATCAGAAAGTTAAGTCTTTCTGCCTGTGTCATAGTGTCGTTCCTCCTGTTTTCTTTTTGGGGTTTGTCTGCGGCTTGTTTTTTTCCGCCTGCAAGATTACAATATAGCCGTAAAGAGAAAACGTAAAGTAAGCACTTTAATGTGCCATAGTTACCTAAAAGAAACTATTGTGAAGAAATGGGGGTTTTTCATGGAAAAAAATTTACCTGCCTGTCCGGTGGAAACGACGCTGATGCTTATCAGCGACCGTTGGAAAGTGCTAATTATCCGTGATTTGCTGGACGGTACAAAACGGTTTGGAGAAATAAAAAAATCTATTGGCAATGTATCTCAAAAGGTTTTAACGGCAAATTTGCGCTCAATGGAAAACAGCGGTTTACTTACCCGGAAAGTGTATCCGGAAGTGCCGCCGCGGGTAGAATATACTTTAACGGAAACGGGATATAGCCTAAAGCCTGTTTTAGACGCTATGGTGGCGTGGGGGACAGAGTATAAACAAAAAAACGGCTGAAATCAAAAACACCGGGGGCACAATCCCCGCTCTAACGAAAACTGTTTTCCACAACGCCCGGAAGCAAAGTATAGATAGGACAGCCAATCTGCTCCTCAAACAGTTCTTTGATCTCCAAAATTTTTTTCCACCTGTCTATTGTCGCCGGGTGAACGCCGTACCGGATCGTCACGTCTACAAATCTTTTTTCCAAAAGGCAGAATCCTGTCGGCATAGCCAGCGCGTCACATAGCTGCACCAAACGGTCATAATCATCATAGACTACATTTGCAACAAACTCTTTCATAAACTGGTAATCCTCATCACTGACGTCGAATTCTCCGATTGAGGTATCTATATCCTGTATCATAAATGCGTGGGAGATGCAGATCTGTGCAGCTTTTTCCCATCCACGCTCCATACAGTAGCGATAGCCGTCTATCAGATGCCTTTCCGAGCTCACTCCGGCATAACGCCCAATATCGTGTAACAGCCCAAAAAGATACGCTTGTTCAGAAGATAAATCTTTACAGTGTGACGCAATATTTTTACAGGCTTTGGCTACATACCGGGAATGGTCTACCCATGCCCCCGGATTGGACTTCGCCGCTTCCTTTAATGCCATTTCCACGGTCTGAATGTTTAGCTCCATTTTAACTCCTTTCAAAAGGGCGATACTGCTGCCACAAACTGTCCTGTACCTTTTCTTCCCCATTGATATTTCGTTTTTTACCGTCCGGGCAGAGCATATTTACTTTGCCGGTACAGGCATTGACCGTATCTAAAAAATTTTTCATGTTCAGAATGCTCATTTTTACCACCTTGAACCCACCTCCTGTAAATTGCTGATTTACTTTACAGGTATCATTATAATGCAGAAAGTGTAGGAAAAATATTTCATTTCTGCCCTTATCTATCACAATTCTGCCATTTCCTCCGATATTCTGTGGGCGAACAATGAGCGTACTCCCGAAAAACTTTTCCAAAATAGCTGCTGCTCCCCAAACCGCAGTCATGGCTGATCACTGTAACAGACTCCTGTCCCTTTGCCAACCTCCGACAAGCGGCCTGCAGACGGTAAGCCTTTATATAGTCTGCGGGGGTCATGTGCAGACAGTCGTGGAACACTCTATAGCACTCCCTTTCGCTCAGGTATGCTGCCGCTGCAAGCTCCGGGATAGAAATTTTTTCCTGGTAATGCTCATGAATGTAGATCATCATCAGTTTTATTTTATCGTTGCTTTTATTGAATTCTCCTTTTTTCTCACGCATAGAGCTGGACCGTTCAAAAAGCATTAACCATATCTCCGCCAGGGCCTTTCGCAGTTTTATTTCATACCCAAATTCATCCTCGGATAACTGAAATGACGCGGCAATAAGTTTTAAAATCCTTTCTTCTGCCGCATTCCCCGGAAAAAGAGGGATGATCTCAATCTGTGGGGCTGTTATAACAGGCGCAATATATTTTTGCCAGATCCTGCTATCCTGTCCTCCGGCAATCAGGGAAACATCAAAAATGTGAAGCAACTGTATATTTTTTTCTGTCTGTGACAGTGCTTTTGTCATATGGAGTATGTTGGAATTTACCATGCCGCCGCTTCCGGCAGGAAATAATAGCTTTCCTCCCAGCGTATCATATTCGAGGCTGCCGCTTTCCATGTAAAAGAGCTCCACCGCTTTGTGCCAGTGCCACGGCACATAATGCTCTATATATTTATCAAGTTCTGCCCTCGAAGCAATATAGGGAAAATCATTTTCGAAATCGGGAAGTAATTCTTCCTTGCTTCCGGCATAAAATTCAATGCTTTGGATATTTTTCACGTCTGCTCACCTTCACATTTGCGATTCTGTGTCCTTTACGAATGATATATATATCAATACTTCCGGGGACAGCCGGCTTACCTTACGCCCTCTGTCCCCGTCCATTGAGATCGAGATGTGTATGATCCGAAAAATACCAGGTCTTTTCCAAACCCGCCGAAACATTTCTGATGCTGCTGCAGTGGAATATCTAAAGCGTATTTTTTTGTTGGATATTTTGAATATGAATTGCTTTTTGCGCCTGATCCACCTGGGTAAGCGGATACAATTTTTTAAATATGGCATCAATTTTGTCTGGTGATAACCGAACCCCCGCTTTGGAAATATTCTGCTTAACGGCCGGAAGCAGATCACACCGTTTCACAACCGAATGCTTTCCGCTGGTCAGCGTGATTTTTTTAAGTATGCAGCGGTCGCTGAATACAATATAGGAGTAAAAAGGCAACGTTGGATCCCCAAGATATGACTGCAGCCATTTCAGATGCCCTTTATTTTGCCAGATCGGATTATAAAACTTCCTTTTTTGTGATCGTCCTCTCCCGGCCAACAGAGTCTGCGTCCAATATTGCTGAGATTCTGTCCCAAAAATCCACCCGCTGTAATTCTTGGATTCCAATACATAGATGCCTGATTCATGCAAAAGAACAACATCTAATTCCGTGGTTTGTCCATTTTCTTTTGGAATATACAAATTAAACAAGTATCGTTTGCGTCCCCTCAGTGACTTCAGATACTTATAAGTACAAAATTCACCCAAAAGCCCCTTGTCAAACCGCACCTTTAGATAAGAATTTTTGGTCTGCCGATAATATTCGGTTTTTTCGTATTGCCTTTTCTTTATAAAAAAAACAAGAAGAACCGCAAGCACGGCGAGCAATAAAAAAGACATGTACATCCCCCTTTCTTCGTTGACTGTATTTTATCACAAATCCAGACACGCGGAAAGGGAATCGTACATGTGCTTTTGCTTTTCTTAGAGGATTGGATCATCCTGTCATTCTCTTGTCCTGTCGCTCTTCATGATTTCCTGAAGGCGCTGTTCCATATCCTTCACCACATCCTCATAATCCCAGGCCACATTGGCACGCTGTCCAATATCATAATCCATATTGTAAAGCTGGGGATCCATGGACAGACCGGTTTCAATCTGCACACTGCCTATAAAAGGTAAACCCTCGCTGGGAGAAAGATATGCCCAGTTCCCCCGCCGGAGCATCTTGCCGCAGGAAACATCCTCCACCATCAGTTCTTTCCTGCCTGCGGGATCCTCACCGATCAATGCCTCGTACATATCCTGGCTGTCAACCGCACTCTCCTTTTCAAGCTCCATACCAAGCATATGGGCAAAGGAAGCGAACAAATCTGCCTGGCTCACCAGCGCCTGGGAAACTCCTCTGCGGACAAGATTCGGACAGCTTACAATAAAAGGTATCCTGGTTCCTCCGTCAAATTTGCTGTACTTTCCGCCCCGGAGCGGCCCTGCCGCCCGATGGGTTCCGTTTAATTCAAAGGCCCCGTCCACATATCCGTCATCCAGCACAGGACCGTTATCGCTGGAAAAGATAATCATTGTATTGTCCCGGATATTTAATTTTTCAAGCTCCTCCATCAATTGTCCCACACACCAGTCCAGCTCGGCAATCACATCCCCCCGTGGGCCAAGGGCCGTTGCGCCGCGGAAACGGGCTGAGGGCACGCGGGGTACATGGGGCTGATGCACCGCATAATACAAAAAGAAAGGCTTATCCTCCTTCTGGCTCTCATTGATAAATTGAAGCGCCCTGCCTAAAAAGGTTTCCGCCAGATCCTCGTCTCTCCAAATGGCTTTCTTTCCTCCGCGCATGTATCCAATCCTTCCGATTCCGCCCACAATACTCATATCATGGCCGTTGGAGGACTCCATCTCCAAAAGCTCCGGGTTTTTGTGATAGGTAGGAATATCGTCAAAGGGACATTCACTCTCATAAGACACCTCAATGGGATCCTCCGGGTCCAGATTCACAACCGAGCGCCCCTCCACATAAACACAGGGAACGCGGTCCGCGGTCGCCGGGAAAATAAAGGATTCGTCAAATCCCAGATCGATTGGGGTTAGATTGATCTCCTGATTCCAGTCAATCGGACAGCTTCCGTCGCTTAATCCCAGGTGCCATTTCCCTACGATTCCGGTGTGGTATCCGGCACGCTGAAAAAGCCTGGGCATGGTATCCAGGGCAGGATCTATGATACAGCCGGCATCTCCCGGCAAGATATGGGCCTGACTGTTCCGAAACGGGTACCGTCCCGTCAGGATACTGTAGCGGGACGGCGTACAGACCGCGGAGGTGGCATAGGCATTGGTGAACTTAAGCCCCTCCCTGCACAGACGGTCCAGATTCGGTGTCTCAATCTGATGACTTCCATAGCAGCCCAGATCCCCGAAGCCCAAATCGTCCGCATACACGATAATCACATTGCGTTGTTCGTTCATGATATTCCTCCATTCTTTTCCCTTATTTCTGCGCGGCGTATTTCGCATAACAGATTTGCGGATGCTGCACAGACACAATCCTTTGCCCCTCAAAGGGCCTTTTGTTCCCTATGTAAACACGTGTGTATATACTCATTATATTCCCCCCGGGAACATCTGTCAATCCATTTGACTTGAAAACTGTTCCCCCTTATAATGAACAGGAAGCGGCAGTTTCACCGTTCTTTGAGTGAAATTTTCTGCTTATTCTGCAAATGCCGCTTTCAATACCACAGCACTGGAGTGTGTTTGAAAATTGCTTTCTGACACTCTCTAGGAGAAGGAGCTATACATGAATCAGAGACCTTCGCCTGTTACCCGAAAGGATATTGCCCGGGAGGCAGGCGTCAGTGAGACGATCGTCTCTTATGTTATGAACAATAATCGCTATGTGGATAAAGAAAAAAGAAAACGGGTTTTGGAGGCCGTGGAAAAGCTGGGCTACCGCCCCAACCCCATCGCCCGCGCCCTAAAGGGAAAAAGGATGAACCATATCCTGTTTATCACCGACCAGCTCATCTCCGAGCATTTCAGCCTTCTGCTGAGCGAGCTGGAAAAAAACGCCTACGATCTGGGTTACATCATCTCCCTCTGCGGGAACCGCAATACCCGGCAATTTGTAGACGACATCATCAGCAGATGCTATGACGGGGTGATCATCAGCTCCATCAGCTTTCCCGAGGAATACATCCAGCAACTGATTGATGCAAATATTTCTGTGGTCCTGATCGTCAACAGGGATTACCATAACATAACCGGGGCTGCCAAGGTGGACAGCGGATTATATGAAGGCATAAAAGAAAGCCTCAGATACCTGTACGGACTGGGCTGCAGGAATATGATCTACATCGACCGTTTCAGCCCAAACAGCCATTTCAGCGATGAAAACGATATGCGCTACCGTGGTTTTTCACAGGAAATAAAGGCCCTCGGCCTCTCTTCCTGCCCTCAGCAGAACATCATTACAGGATGTCACAGCCGGGAGGAAGTGGCCCGGCAGACTGAAATCTATATCCGAACTCACCCTGTAGACGCAATTTTAGGCCGCAATGATGAGCTGGCCTATATCGCCATGCAAAAAGCCCAGAGCCTTGGACGGCGGATTCCCGAGGATATTAAGGTCATGGGCTTTGACAATTCCACCATAAGCCAGCTTTGCACTCCGCCAATCACCACCATGGAAATCCAGAGGCCCGCTATGGCCAAGGCGATCATTGATATGCTCCAAAACATGATAGAAAATCATCCCCTCTCCCCTGCCGTCGCTTTTCCTACCCGGCTGATCGAGAGAGGCAGTACGAAAAAAGGACTCTGAAAAGGCCGGAACATTCTATCCTGCAAAAATGTTCCGGCCTTGGAAGATACAAGAGTATTCTTACAGTACGGCTTCAATCAGCTTCTTACCGCCAACCTCTATTACCTTCATTCCAATTTTTTTCTTTTTGTTAAAATTAAAGCTAATCATATATCCCAGATCAGCATGATAATATTCAAGATAGTCTAAAAGCTGCCTTTCTCCTCTTTCATTATATTCATTGCCATGCCATATTTTCAGCTCTACAATAAATTGCTCACCTAAATAATCTACAATTACATCTGTTCTTTTTGCATCTCTTGTCTGGGCTTCAATATAATAATTTCCCACACCGTTTATGATGGGCTTTAAGTATAACAGGAAAAATTTCCGTCCGTATTCTTCAACGAATTTTTGATCGTTATCCCCATAGATTTCCGAAAAATGCAAGACAAATTTTTCGAGAACCATTTCCATATTTAACCTGGAATTTTCAATAAATTGATTTTTGTTACTTTGTCCATAAAAAAATATTTCACTTTTGATGGATTCCTCTGCAATAAAAAGATTTAACAGATACATTTCAAAAATACGGTTTGAAATCGCCACATATCCGTCTTTTTCTTTTAAAAATCCAAACATAATACCTAAATTAATCGATTTTTCAGCAGGACTAAAAGAGACCTTTCTTCCTTTATAAAGCATCTCCTCAATCATACTTCGTAAATCATGAAAAGAATCCATCTGTTTGATCATACTGTCAAACAATGATACATTTTCTTTTAAAAGTATTTTAACCGCCTCAGCCACACCTTCCTTTGACCAGGCCTTTACAACTTCTTTTCTTTCCCGGCAGACAGCAATTTTTTCATCTATCAGCTTACAAATAATTGACACAAGATACGGATAACCTGCAGTGAACTGATAAATTTCCTCTGCCACAATCTTTATGTTCATTCCCGTATTGTGATCTTCTTCATATTCCCGGAGCATCTCCTCAATCTGGCCTACCGAAAAGCTCATCTCAATACTGAAATCAGCGGCAATATTCCACGGGCTGTTATATTGGTGCTCTGCCTGCGGCCTTAACTTTAGCTTCAAATTTTTAATATCATACACGCCCGAAAAGATAACAGAATGAAAAATTGCCCTTTTATCCCTGCTGAGATAATATCCTCTCAATATTGAAAGGAAGTCAAGAAATACCTGATAATTAGACGCACTGTCTATCTCATCAATTATCATCACAATTGGCTTTTGAGAGTTCTGGCATAACCTGCTCCAGGAGCGGAATAACCTGTCCAGAGATAGTTCTTCCTGAAGCTTTAAGGCAACCATATTCTGAAAAGAGTCCCTGTCTATCGCTTCGGTCAATTCCGATTCTGTATCGATCACTTCTTCTATATATTCAATAAAGGAAATTGCAAATGTCTTTTCATCTTTGAAGCTTGCGGAACTCATTATTTGAAAATCTACAAACAAAACAATATATTCCGTTTTTAAATAGGATGCCAGCTCCATAAGAGTTGTTGTCTTACCATATTGACGTCCTTTATTGATAATAAAGTATTTTTGCCTGTCAACAAACAACCGTTTTATTTTATCCAAACGCTCATCTAAGGGAACCATATAATGTATGCCTGGCTTACAGCATCCTTCTGTGTTAAAAAATCTCTGCATTTATCATTCCTCCTGATAAACACCGGCTTCCCCTACCCAAACGGATTATAAAACCTGCTCCCGTCTGCAAAGGTAACGATCAGCGCCGCCGCACTGAACAGTACCGTAAAGGCAATCGCCAGATAATCGTTGCGCCTCAGCTCCTTCCCCATATACCAGGTTCTTTTCTTATGCTTGCCAAAGCCCCGCAGTTCCATGGCGTTGCTGACCACATCAATCCGGTCCATACTGGAAAAGATCAGCGGAAAGATGATGGTGGAGGTATTTTTGATCCTGCTGATCAGGGAGGCCTTCCCCGACATCTCAATTCCTCTTGCCTCCTGGGCGTGCTTGATCTTGGTAAACTCTCCCTGCACATCGGGAATATAGCGCAGGGCAATGGAAACAGAATAGCCCACATTATAGCTGACCCCAAGCTTGCTTAAGGAGGCCGCAAATTCACTGGGATTGGTGGTTACCAGAAACATGAATACCGCCGGAATCACCGTGAAATACTTGATCACTACATTCAGCTCATAAAAAAGCTGCTCCTTCGTCACGTCATAGCGGCCCGCAATGTGAAAAAGCACGGTTTTCGTTCCGTAGACGGCGGTTCCCTGATCCGGTGAAAAAATATAAATGGCAACCACGTTAAAGATCAGGAACACCAAAACCAGCTTGAATACTGCCCCTACCTGCTTCCACTGGGTTTTGGAAATCTTAAAAATAATCAGAGCCAGAACCAGCATCACAGCCAGCACTCTGGTGTCATAGGTAAGCATACTAGTATAACGTCCTCGAAGAACGTGTGCAAAAGTCACACAGAGATTTCATCCATTTTATATGTCCAATGATATACC
>ERZ808037.510-NODE-510-length-35474-cov-5.334492_pt1 | contig 35474 bp, 24 predicted proteins | sample MGYA00380190_ERZ808037 | MGnify/ENA primary metagenome ERZ808037 (study PRJEB31490, sample SAMN06133399) | mouse gut metagenome | isolation source: J9 | host: mice | place: China: Chengdu | collected 2015-05 ...
GTAATAAAAATAATGGGAACAAAATGGTCCTGAGCGCGTACACGGTGGGCAATATCCATACCGGAAATCCCCCCCAGCTGATTATCCAGAAAAAGAATATCATACCGTCCGGGCCAAAAGCCGGAAAGAAACTGTTCTCCGCTGGTAAAAAGAGAAATTTCATGGATAATATGGCGCGGTTCTAAGTAAGTGCAGAGAAGGTTCTTTAAGGACTGTAAATCTGTTTCCAGATCATCGACAATAGCTAAATGCATAAAGCTGGCTCCTTTCCTTTTCATTATAGCAAAATCCATCCTTTCTTGTAAAACCATTCGTGCGAAAAAAGTTCCGTTGGTGCTATTTTGTTGAAATAAAAAGATAAGAAATGGTATGATAAGTTGCAAGTGTATTCTTGAAAAAAGCCGGGGGGATAAGAGGATGAAAAAGATAACCGTACCGGCCTTCATTGACAGGCTGCAGCAGGTTTTGGCACAGATAGCAGGTTTTTTGGAGCAGGAAGGATGCCCGGAAAATGAACGGCGTCTGATAGAAATATCCGCAGAAGAGCTTTTTACGAATATTGTATCCTATGCTTATGGCAAGTATCCCGGGATAAGCAGGGAAAACGGACAGGTGCAGGTGGAATACGGCGTGAATCTTCTGCCCGAAGGGGAAAAGCAGGCAGATATCTGCTTTATAGATCAGGGAAAGCCGTTTAATCCGTTTGCCAGAGAAGATCCGGATCTTACCCTTTCCTTAGAAGAGCGTCCGGTCGGCGGACTTGGAATCTATATGGTGAAGCAGTTTATGGATCAGGCAGAATACCGCTATGAAAAGGGCTTTAATGTAACGACGATAAGTAAGAGATTCCGCCCGGAGGGGGAGAGGAAATCGGGATGAAAACATTTTTCGATACAGAATTTCTGGAAAGCCAGGTTTTCGGGGAAGGTGAAGCCGAATACGAAGAGGAAAACCGCATAACAGACGGTGACAGGTCAGATCCTGATGCAGAGGAAGAGGAAATTGAGGAAGCCGAAGAGGACGAGGAAGCCGAGGAAATTCCCGTGGAACTGACGCTTAACTTGGAGGATGGGAGAACGCTTTGCTGCCGGGTTTCGGGTGTTTTTATGGAGCAGGAAAAAGAATACATCGCACTGGAAGCCGACGGAAACGAAGATGAGGGAATGATTTTTTTGATGGGGCTGTCCCAGGGAGAAGAGGATGAACTAAGGCTCAGACCTTTGGAGGATGAAGAAGAGCGGGAAGCCGCCTTTTCGGCCTTTTTCCGTATGGTGGAAGAAGAGGATTATGCCGCACAGGCGGAGATTTATGCAGGGCAGGAGGGCACAGAAGCGGCTGAACCGGACGCAGGACAGGAAAGCGCACAAGTGGCTGAGCCGGACGCAGGACAGGGAAGCCCGCAAGCTATGGCGGCAGCAGAAAATAAAGCAGATGCAGAAAGTGAGAATAAAGATGACAGAGATTAAAACAGAAAAAAAGATAGATGCAGCGACAGCGCCCAAGCTGGATGCCAGGTTAAAGGAACTTCTGGCCGGAGGGGAGAATGCATTGGTTGTCGATATGGAGGATACCACCTATATCTCTTCCGTGGGTCTGCGTGCCTTTGTTTCGGCTCAGAAGAAGCTGAATAAGAGCGGCGGAACGATGGTGCTCACCCATGTAAAGCCCTGTATCCTGGAAATTTTTGAAGTGACCGGGTTTGCGGGTGTGCTTACGATTGAGAGTGATGATTAGTACTACATAGTATTAATTCCAGTGAAGCTGTACGGAGCATGACAAAAGAGGGTGTAAAGATGAGAGAACTAACCGTGGAACAAAAGATATGGAAGGGCTTGGGGGTGTTCTGGTATTCCGTAAGACCCCTTCTTTTTTATCTGTGTTTTCCGGCACTTTTGATGTCCTTTGGTATGCTGCTGTTTGGCGGGCGTAAGGCAGAGGAGGTTTTGGCGGGCAGCCGTAATTTTTACCACGCCCTGGGGATTGTGCTGACGCTTTTTATCCTTCACCGCCGCAGTAAGAAAAGGGGAAGCTCCATCCTGAAAGATTCGGTGATTGACCGGGAGAATCTGGCATGGAAAAGGGTTTTTCTGCTGTTTGGCGCAGGCTTTGGCGGTTCCGTTGTTTTTTCGGCGCTGCTTACGGTATTTCCTTTTCCGTCCGGCTGGATGGAAGCCTATCACCGTTCGTCCGGCCAGGTGCTTTTGGGGACGGATCAGATGGTTGCCATGCTGTCGGCGGTTGTCCTTGCCCCGGCGGCGGAGGAAATTATTTTCCGCGGCTATATGCTGGGAAGGCTTCTTACCTGGTTTAACAGCCGCCATGCCGTGCTGATCTCTTCCCTGGTTTTTGCCCTGTGCCATGTGTCTTTGCTGTGGATGGCGTATGCCTTTTTTCTGGGGCTGATGCTGGGATGGATTTCTGTCCGGGAGGACAATACCCTGTATTCCATTGCCCTGCACATGGGATTTAATGCAAGTATTCTTCCCATCCGACTGGTGAATGAAAACGCAGGGATGAAAGCCGTTTGGTTTGGAAGTCATGTCCGCATTGCCCTTTTGGGAGTTCTTTTTGGACTTTTGGCCTGGTGGGCGTTTCGGGCATATTTAAGGGAGGAAGTAGGATGATGAAAAAAATAGCCGCAGGGCTTTTGGGATTTTTGCTGAGTACCTTGCTCTTGGGATTTGGGGGAAGTATTCTGCTGTTTCGGTTTCTGCCCGCATCGCTGGGGATGTATGAAGGGGAGATTGTGGATTACAGCCTTTTATTTTACGGGAAAACCTATCTTTTGGGTGCAGCCGTTACGGTTCTTTTGGTTTTAATTTATCTGCTGTTTGCCCGTCCTTCGGCTGCCCGCGCAAAAAAGCTGATGAAGTCCAAGGCGGAAAATTTTGAAAGCAATCTGGAAAATTCCCGGTTTATGACGGAAAAGGAAAGGGATTTTAATTTCGATCCCTACCAGTTTACGAAACTGTCCGAATCAAAAAAGGACGGTATTCCCGTGTATGCCAACTTTAATAAAAAGCGAAAAGAACTGGATGTAAACCTTGCCTCGCCCATGCACGGACTGATTATCGGTGCGACGGGAAGCGGCAAGACAACCACCTTTATCAACCCGATGATTCAAATCCTTGCCCGTTCCGGTGCGGGTTCTTCCATGATCTGCACCGATCCCAAGGGGGAGCTTTTTCAGCTGCACAGCGGATTATTAAAGGAACGGGGCTATAAGGTTATGGTTTTGGATCTGCGCGATCCCTACAGCTCCTTCCGCTGGAATCCGCTCACGGATTTATATGAACGGTATCAGCAGTATCTTTCCACCGGGGAGGAAATCTATATCCGCACGGATTCGGCAGCGGAAAGCGGCCTGGAATTGCTTAACCCTGTGGAAAATTACGGTGAGGAGTGGTACGAGTACGAGGGAAAGGCTTATGCCGTGCGCCGCGAACTTCTGGCAAAGATAAAAATCGCAAGGCAGAAGATTTTTGACGAGGTGTATGAGGATTTAAACGACTTAATCAGCGTTATCTGCCCGGTGGAATCCCAGGACGACCCGGTGTGGGAGAAGGGTGCACGTTCCCTGATTATGGCGGTGTGTCTGGCGATGATGGAGGACAGCGAATTTCCTGAACTGGAGATGACGAAGGAGAGGTTTTGCTTTTATAACATCAATAAAGCCATCGGCAATTCAGATAATGACTACGAAGCCCTGCGGAATTTCTTTAAGGGTAGATCGCCCGTATCGAAGGCGGTGGGCCTGTCCAAGCAGGTATTGTCGGCGGCGGAAAGCACGATGGCAAGCTATATGTCCATCGCTTTTGATAAGCTTTCCATGTTTAACGACGAGGGGCTTTGCTCCCTGACCTCGGCGACCGATATCGACCCGGTGCAGTTTGCCATGGAGCCGACCGCGCTTTTTCTGAAGATACCGGACGAGAAGGATACCCGGCACGCACTGGCGGCGGTATTTATTCTTTGTATCTATAAGGCGCTGATTAAGGTGGCATCCTCCCGCGAGGACTTAAGCCTTCCGCGGAATGTTTATTTTATCCTGGATGAGTTTGGAAATATGCCCAAGATCGATAAGTTTGACAAGATGATCACCGTGGGACGCTCAAGAAAAATCTGGTTTAATATGGTGGTGCAGTCCTATGCCCAGTTAGATAATGTCTATGGGGATAAGGTGTCGAACATTATCAAGAGCAATTGCGGGATGAAGATGTTTATTGGCTCGAATGATATCGAAACCTGTGAGGAGTTTTCCAAACTCTGCGGTAATATGACGGTTTCCACGTCAAGCATTTCCTCCTCGACGGGCGATAAGCAGGGAAATATCAATGTTTCCAGCCAGCTCCAGACCCGACCGCTGATTTATCCTTCTGAACTGCAGAAGCTGAATAATAAGACGGACACGGGCAATGCCATTATCGTTACCTTCGGCAATTACCCGCTGAAAACCAAATTTACGCCAAGCTACCGCTGTCCGCTGTACCAGATGGGGACGATGGATTTATCTGAGGTGCGGATGAACGCCTTCTTCGGCGATGAGATTTATTATGATCTGGAAGAGCGAAATTACATTATCGCTTCGATGGAGGAAGCGGAGTCCGGGGCGCAGGAAGAGGAAGAGCCGGGGGTGTATGGGCAGGAAACCGGAGATAACGAAGTACAGGAAGAAGAAATGATGGAACAGGAACTACAGGAGGAGGGCGCATGAAAAGAAGAAGGAAGGGCATAACTCCTCTGAAGAGCATTAGGGGCTGGATAAAAGTATCCGTTCTGGCGGCGGTTCTGACGATGCAGACAGTCCTTGGGGGAATGGTAAGCCATGCGGTGGTATATGTTTATGAGGACGACGGGGAAGAGGATGCCTGGCTTCCGTTTGGTCAAAACAGTACGTCGGGAAACAGCACAGGAAGCAGCGGTACAGGCCGAAGCACAGGAGGTACTGGCACGAGCCGAAGTACAGAAAGCACCGGTACAGGATACCGAAGTACAAGGGATGTGGAGATTGGGCCAAACAGCGGGACGGACGGCTGGGATGAGATAGAAACCAACAGTGTTATCCTGGATGAGCCTTTAGTGAACCAGGTTACGCTGAAGGAACAGTATAACGAGGATTACCGGGTGTATGAGGAATCCATAGCGGATGTGTTTTTCTTCTATTCTAATGTGGGCAACGGCGGGATCACCCATGAGAGCGTTTTTTTGGATATTCCGCAGAATTTAAGCTATACCATTGAAATGAACGGTGTCCCCTGGGACTACATACCCGGTCAGCCAATCAGCGATTATGGAACCTATGTGGTTCGGCTGACAGGAATTGAGGATGAAAATGTACCGCTTTACGAGCAGAAGGAATATCAGGCGGTGTTCCGCTTCCGCATTCAGCAAAAGCCGCCCAAGGAAACGGAGGAAAGCCGGGAGGTGGCTGTGGAAGCCGGAGCGCCCGCGGGGATGGAATGGCAGTCCTATACCTATGACGGAAGGCCGTTAGAGGAGGAATCCGAAGAAGGGCAGGATGTTTTCCGGGTTAGCGGGGCAGCAAATGGTCAGAGTGAAGAAGTGAAAGAGGAATCGGGGGAGAGTTTAGAAGATAATATGGCAGCTTCCGGCAGCCGGGAAGGTCTGGAAGAAAACGAAGAAGGCTTGGCAGGAAATGAAGAAGGTCTGGCAGGAAATGAAGAGAGCCTGGGGAATGAAGAACTGGCAGAGGGAGCACAGGATGGAAACGATAGCCAGGAGGGCAGGAATGAGGAATCCGGCGAAGGCGGCAAAGCAGAGCCAGGAAGCATAAATAACGGCTTTATTTCCCGCACGCAGGATTATGATGCCGCTTCAAAACGTTATCATGTTACCTTTTCCGACGGGCTGGAACTGGTTTCCAATGTCCCGGAGGGCTATATCGGGCCGGATGCCGTGGAGGTAAGTGTTTCTCCTGCCGGCAGGGAAAGCCTGGTGCTTTACCGCGATGATGAGCCGATCGATTATGTCCATGGCGACAGCCTTACCGAGCCGGGGCATTACCGCCTGGAAGTGAACGGGCAGCCGTGGTCGTGCACCATCGCTTCCTATCTAAAGGAAGCCAGTGTATTTGCAGCCCCTGCGGGTCTGCGTTTTACCTCTGCTGTGCTGAACGGAGAGCCTTTGGAACTTTCCTCCGACCGCTATGTTTGGCTGGAGGAGGACGGCGCTTATCAGTTTGTGCTGGAGGGAGAAAACGGTGCAGTGCTCCATACCGGTCTGGCAAAGGACAGCGAGCCGCCGCAGGTTGAGGTAAAGCTAAAGGGCGGGAACGCAACGATTCAGTATTTATCGGACGATATTGAAGAAATCCTTCTGGAAAGGGATGGGGAAGCCGTCGAAGGCTTTTCCGGTTATTCGGTCAGCCAGCCGGGCAGCTACCGTCTTGTGGTCAGGGATAAGGCGGGCAATGAAGCAGAAGCTAAGTTTTCCTTAAGCTACCGGGTCAACCGGTACGGTATCATTGCCGTTGTGCTGCTTATCCTGCTGGCTGCGGGAGGTGTTGCTTTTGTGGTTCATACGAAACGTTCGGTGAGGATACGCTAGGGCGTGTTTGAAAATGCATTCCCGTCATCTGCACGCCCAGATCCGTTCGGTGAGAATCATGTTAGAAGAAGGGAGGTAGATTCATGGAACTTGTGGCGGGTGTCAGCTTTGTCGAGCTGCTCAGTACGGTGTTCAGCACCCTTTTTTCCCAGGTGTTTGCGCCTGTTCTTACCAAAATCCTGCACATGTACATCGAATATGTCCTCACGATTTTTTGGGCATTTTGGAGCGAGTGGCTTCTTGGGCTATTTATCGCCCTGTGTTCGCTGGTGGATTTTGCGGAGAATATCTTTAATATTTTTGCCGGAATCAGTCCGGTGTACGTGAATGAGCAGAAAACCTACCTTCTGGATGCCTTTTTTCAGATGGAAAAGGTGTCTGCCGCATTCACCTCTATCACGGTGATGGCGGTGGCCATTTCCTTTATCTTTACCATATTTAAAACGGCAAAATCCATCTCGGATATGGCGATGGAGGATAGAAACCCAATCAGCAAGGTGCTTGCAAACGGGATGAAGGCGGCAGTTACTTTTATGCTGATTCCCTTTCTCTGCATTGCCATGCTGCAGCTTTCCTCCATTGTAACCAGCCAGGCGGTGGCGGCGTTTGCCGCCGGGCAGGGCGGAAGCTCTTCTGTCGGATGCATTATCTTTTTATCTGCCAGTATGGATGCCGATAAGGAAACCTCATCACCAAGAAATATTTTGGATCTGTCATCTCCACAGGCGCAGGGGGGAAGTACACACACGCTGACGGATGGCGTGCGCCTTTCTTATCTGGAGGGGAAGAAGGATTACCATAAGCTTTCGGTCGTAAAAAAGGATTTTTATGCGAGCAATTTTAATTATGTCGAGGGCTTTGTCAGTGCCGTCCTTCTTCTGCTGATTTTACTGGGCGCGGTGATGGTCTTTATCCGCAGAATATTTGAACTTTTGCTTTTATATCTGGTATCGCCGTTTTTTGTTTCCACGATCCCCTTAGACGACGGGGTGATGTTTAAAAAATGGCGGGAGCTGTTTATCGCCAAGTTTTTTTCAGGTTTTGGCATTATCTTTTCCATGCGTTTTTACCTGTTAATTATTCCTGCCATAGCAAACAGTAATCTCTGTCTTTATGCTGCCAAGCTGCCCAATGCGGCGGTGATTAACAGCGTGCTGAAGATGTTTTTGATTATCGGCGGGGCATGGGCGGTGTATAAGAGCCAGCATTTGATTATGCAGATCTTAAACCCGGAGGCAGCTTCTGCGGACGAACAGGCCAGTGCACTGATGAAGGGAATTATCGTCGGATCGGCTTCGACCGCCGCCAGTATGGCGATGTCTGCGGCAAGCGGCGGGGCAACCACGGCGATGGGTGCGCTGGGAGGGGGAGGAAATCCTCTTGGTATGCTGGGGTCAGCGCTTAAGGACAGCGGAGGTTCAAAAGGTTCGGGTGATGACGATAAGCAGAAATACACAGGAAAGAGGTAATAAAACCGGAAGGCTTAACCGGTGCAGGGAGGTGAAATATTGGAATATGCATATTTGGGATTGTTCCAGAAGGTATTTGAATGGGTGTTAAGCAAGATCCTAGATCCGGTGATCCGCTTTGTGTCCAATCTTCTGACCACCGTATTATCCTGGCTTTTTGAGGAGGTTTTAGCGCCGATTCTTTTCCCGGTGTTAAAGGATGCGTTACAGTTTTTTGTCGATCTGTGGATGCTGATCTACAGCCGGTTTATTTACTTACTATTCAGCGGAATTTTAAAGCTGATTGACTATCTGGAAAAGGCTTTCGATGTCTTTATCGGTCTGGAAGATGTCACCTACACGGTGGAGGGTCATGAGATTTCGGGGACGCTGGTGGAGGTTTTAATGCAGCAGAAGGCGGTCAGTACGGCGTTTTGGGCGCTGACGCTGGGGGCGCTCGGCCTGTCGCTTTTGCTCACCATCTATGCGACAGCCAGGTCTGCCTTTGACCTGGATTTTGAGAACAAGCGCCCGGTTTCTAAGGTGCTGGCGGCGATGATGAAAACATTTATCCAGTTTTTTACCGTGCCGTTTTTTGTCTTTTTTCTGTTAAAGCTTTCCGCAGTTATTTTAAAGGGAATCACCGGCGTCCTGGGCTTTGGCGGGGAAACGACGCTTGGGAGAATCGTTTTTGTCATTGCCTCCCTGGATGCATCGAGAACCGAGGGCTATAATATCTCAAATCCGGGGAAGGGAATCAAAATTGGCGTTACCGACGCGGAGCGTGCGCCTTTTTACAATATTAGCGGAACGGGCTTAAAGGACTATGGGAGATTAATGGATGTGGATGAAGCCTTTTACCTGCAGGATTTTGATTATCTGATAGGGTTTATCGCGGCAATTTTTCTTCTGTTTACCATCGGCATCTGCCTGATTATCTTTGTGCAGAGGGTGTTTGAAATCTGCCTGTTATACCTGGCATCCCCTTATTTTGTCTGTATGATTCCCTTAGACGACGGGGAAAAATTCTCCCGGTGGAGGGAGATGTTTGTCGGCAAATGCTTTACCGGCTTTGGTTCGGTGGTCGGGATGCGCCTGTTTTTGATGATCTGTCCCATAATTATGGGGAACAACATCACCTTCGGCAATGAAGCCAGCCCGGAAATGACCTATATGATAAAGCTGTTTTTTATCGCCGGAGGCGCATGGGCCGTCTATAAATCCGGCCCGATGATTACTTCCTTAATCAGCAGCCAGGCGGGTTCGTCCGAGGCCAGCACCGCGGCAACGGTCGGCGGTATGCTCTATGCCTACACTGCAGGAAAAATGATCTCCAAGGGTCAGCAGCTTCTTCGCTCGCCGCTTGGAGGAACGACAAGGGAAAAGCAGGATAAAGAAGGCCAGGGCGGGAAAAACGATCAAAAGGGCAAGTTTGACGGAAAAGGAAGGAAGAATCCTGCGGCTTCCCGGGGGATTCCGGGGCGGGCAGGAGCGGGAGGCTGGCGTCCGGGCTATGCAGGTTATGGGATGTCTGGTTACGGTCGCCCGGGCTATCCGGGTTATGGTCGTGCAGGTTACGGGATGTCCGGTTACGGTCGCCCGGGCTATCCGGGTTATGGTCGTGCAGGTTACGGAATGCCTGGTTACGGTCGTCCCGGCTATCCGGGTCTGGGCCGTCCGGGCTATGGTCGTCCGGGTGCATGGCCTAATACAAGGCCGGGACAGGGAAGACCAGGAGCAGTACCGGCAAAGCCGGGGGCAGCATCCGATCCGTGGGAGAGCCAGGCAAGTTCCGGCGGCACATCCTCAAAGATTGCAGAGGAGAAGAAAGCAGCCGCTTCAGCCGCCAGGGCAGGAAGGGCAAGAGCCTTATCGGCTCCTCCGGCACCGGGAAGAGGGCTTGTCCGACCGCAGGCTGGAATGCAGCGGCCGGGAGCACAGAGGGCACCATACAGACCGGGAATGCAGAGGAGAAGCCCTTATGCTTATTACCGAAGTCCCTATGGCTACGGCTACTACCGGGGGCCTTATGGACGCAGACCTATGGTGCCGGGGCGTCCGGGAGCATCGCAGACTCCGGGCACCGCATCAGCTCCGGGTACGTATGCGCCGCCTTCCGTGGATAGATTTGCAGCGGCAGCCGCCCGGGGAGGAAAGGCGGCAAGACCTTACCAAATGGGGATGGCCTACCCCTACGGAAGTCCCTACGGCAGCTATCGGATGAACTGGCGCGGCTGCGGCTATACCTTTAATCCGGCGGGAAGTGCGGTTTCCCGCAGCTTTCCGGGAAGCGCCGTAAGAAGCGGGGCAGAGATTATCCGTTCCGGGCCGTCAGGCTCTGCGTCAGGTTCGCAGACTTTAAGTTCCTACCAGGGATTAAGCGATCTGGATGCAGGGAGTGCAGGCAGCAGCGGCGGAGTATCGGGAAGCGGGGCAGGATCGACAAACGCCCAAATCGGAGGAAATGAACGCCGTTACCAGGTTTCTGCTGCCGTCCGCGGAGTTTCTTCTTCGGGCGCACAGGTGAAGTATTCGGATATCGGCATCCGGGGCATTTCCCATAACGGCGGTTCGGGAGGACGACAGTTTACCAGGAGGAATTCACGATGAGGATTATACCCAAAAAAACAAAGGTGGCAATGGAATTTTTTAAGGGCGTCGAGATACCGGACGTACTTATCGGCATTGTCGGCCTGTCCATGGTGATCTCGGTGATTTTTTCCAACCTGCCCTTCCGCCTGTGGATTGGCGCGGGCTTAGCTGTACTGTTTGGCGCATCCGTCGTCCCCGTCGAGGGGGAAAAAGCCTATATGATGGTGTACAACGGCTTAAAATACATCGCCCGTTTCCGCCGCTTTCAGGAAGCCCCGGAAAAAAAGGGCATACCCTCTGTCCGGGACATTACGCCATTTACCGGAATCGACGGAAACTTTATCGAATACGGCGGGGAATACTACGGCATTGCCGTAAATATCCCTGACATTGAATTTAAGTTTTATACCTTACAGCGGCAGAACCAGATGATCGATCAGGTCTTTGGATCGGTGCTCAGAACTATTTCCGGCACGGAAACCGCAGCCCTGGTAAAAATCGACCGCCCGGTGCTCTATGATTCCTACATTGACACGGAACACCGGAAAATCCGTGAACTGGAGGAGGCTTTTGTCAACGGGCTGCTGAACGAGGAAGAATTAACCACCCGCGTCGGCATTATCTATGACCGCATGGAGCAGATTCATTTCATCAATGAAAAGGAAAAGGTGTACATTCCCTTCCACTATCTGCTGTTTTTTCATAAGGATAAGGATTTGCTGTTAAGCCAGGCGCAGACCATGATTGAAACCATGAACAGCGACGATATGCAGTGCCATATTCTTTCCGAAAAGGAGCTTGCCGTCTTTTTAAAATATAATTACACCCTGGATTTTGACGAGCGCGAGGCCGCCGGGCTTTCCAGGGATGAGTACATGGACTGGATACTGCCCAGGGAAATCCGCTTTACCAGCCGCACTGTCCAGTACGACGATCTGATCACCCACAATTTCCGCATCACCGACTACCCGACCATGGTGGGCAATGCCTGGGGCAGCACCCTGTTTAACCGTCCGGGAACCAAGGTGGTGATGAAAATGAAGATGGTGGACCGCTACAAGGGCATCCGTCAGATTGACCATGCCATCGACGAACTGCGGGAACAGGCCAATTCCACGGGAAAAACCAGCCGTCTTATGGAACTCCAGACCCATGTGGATACCTTAGCGGAGGTTCTTGCCATGCTCCAGAGCGATAACGAAACGCTTCTGGATGTCAATTTATATGTAACCGCCTACGACTATGAACTCTCGGAAGAAATGAAGCACCCGCAGGCGGGAAAGGCAAAAGCAGGTCTGCCCTCGCTCTCGCTGAAAAAGCAGATCAAGCGGGCATTGTCCGAGGAAAGCTTCCGATCCTCCGATAACTATGTGCAGCAGTTTGAAGCCTACGCCTCCACGCAGGTTTCCGGCTATGACGCTTTTCGGCGGGTCAGCCGGGGTATCCATTCCAGCTCTGTTGCCGCCGCCTTTCCCTTTGTCAATATGAGTTTAAGCGACCCGAACGGCGTCTGCATCGGCGACAGCGGGGGAAGGCCGGTGTTTATCGACTTTTTTGTGCGCAACAAGGATCGGGTAAACAGCAATATGGTGGTTATCGGAAAATCAGGCAGCGGCAAATCCTACGCCACCAAAACGATTCTGGCAAACCTTGCCGCCGATAACAGCAAAATCTTTATCCTTGACCCGGAAAACGAGTATTACGGCCTGGCGGAAAACTTAAACGGAAAGATTATCGATGTGGGAAGCGCAACCCAGGGCCGGTTAAATCCGTTCCATATTATTTCCAGCCTTTCCGACGAGGGGGAGGATGAGGAGGAAAGTATCAACACCAGCTTCAGCACTCATCTGCAGTTTCTGGAAGAGTTTTACCGCCAGATCCTGCCCGGCATCGAGCCGGACGCGCTGGAATACCTCAATAATATCACCGTGCGGATGTATGAGGCAAAGGGCATTGACGCCGAAACCAATTTAGGCGAACTTGAGCCGGACGATTATCCGATTTTCGACGATCTGTACGATAAGATTTTAAATGACTACCAGGTGGCAACCGGGGAGTACAGCAAGGAAAACCTGCGCGTGCTGCTCAACTACATCTCAAAATTTGCCACAGGCGGAAGAAACGCCCTGCTCTGGAACGGCCCGGCCTCGATTTCGACGAACGAAAACTTTATCGTCTTTAACTTCCAGTCCCTGCTGGCAAATAAAAACAATATGATTGCCAACGCACAGATGCTTCTGGTATTAAAATGGCTGGACAATGAGATTATCAAAAACCGGGATTACAACATCCGCTATCAGGCGGAGAGGAAGATTATTGTCGTTATCGATGAAGCCCATGTGTTTATCGACAGCAAGTATCCCATTGCCCTGGATTTTATGTACCAGCTGGCAAAGCGTATCCGAAAGTATAACGGTATGCAGATCATCATTACCCAGAATATCGCGGACTTTGTGGGAACGGAGGAGCTGGCAAGGAAATCCACCGCCATTATCAATGCCTGTCAGTATTCCTTTATCTTTCCGCTCTCGCCCAACGATATGCATGATCTGTGCAGGCTGTATGAAAAGGCAGGAGCCATTAACGAGAGCGAGCAGGAGGAAATCGTCAATAACGGCAGGGGCCGCGCCTTCGTGGTGACTTCCCCGTCCAGCCGGACCGGAATCAATATCACGGCAACTAAGGATATGGAGCGGTTATTTACCGTTTAACCTGCCTTTGCTGTGAATATGTGAACAGTAGCGGTTAAGGGTGGTTGCTGTGAATGTGTGAACGGTAATTAAGGTTTTGCAGGAAGGAGCATTTGCAATGAACAGAATAAAAAGCCGCACAGGAGAATATCCGGTGAAAAAACGGCTGGCGGTGCGGACGGTGCTGGCGCTTGTGCTGGTGCTTGCTTTTCCCGGCGGCATAACCGGATGCCGGAAAAAACAGGACAATGAAATCGAAGCCATCCGCAAGGCAGGGGTTTTACAGGTAGCCATCGTGGAAACCGGAAGCCGCTTCACCCGAAAAGAGGGGGAAACCGTCGTCGGGCAGGAACCGGATCTGGCAGAATATATTGCCGACACCCTGGGCGTGAAGCCGTCCTATCAGGTGTGCAGCAGAGAAGAAGTCCTGCAAAAACTTGACCAGGGCGAAGCGGATATTGCCCTGGGCTGCATTAACGGGACGAACAGCTTAGCGGCGGATTATCAGATTTCCACCCCCTATGCCAGGGGAAATATCTATGCGGTGACGAAAACCGGGGATTATGTCCTGACCACGGGGGCGTTTGAAGATTCGTCCCTGGGCGTGGAAAAAGGACTTGACGAAGAAACCCGGAGTGCGCTCTATGCCGCAGAAGGAATCCGCATCACCGATTTTTCTTCCGTCCAGGATGCAGCCGCTGCGTTGAAGGAGGAGAGCATACGCGCCTATATCTGCCATGAGGAACAGGCAAAGGCCCTTCTGGCAGATCCGGCCCTGCAGGTGCAGAATATCGTTAATCTGGAGCCGGAGGAATTTGTTATCGCAGCACCAAAATCCAGCCAGACCCTGGTAAACGGGATTAATACACTGATTCAGCAATTTGTGGAAAGCGCGGAAAATGCAGAAAGCCAGGATAGCTGAAACATCTTTTTGAAGGCAGAGGCGAGGAAACTATGGCATATTTTGACAGTACAAAAAACCGGGCATTGTGGGAGATTCGGTTAGCCGAATTAAAAAAAGAGCGGGCAGCCAGAGAAGCAGGGGGCGGCGCAGGGGCCGGACTGACCCAAAACCAGCCCCAGGTAAAGACCGCCAATCCTACGAGGGTGCGGGTCAGCTATCAGCAGCTTCTTCAGGAGGAGGCAAAGGTTTTGGCAAAAGCAAAAAAGCATGAGGGCCGGGGAATCGAACGAAGAAAAGCACCGGAGCAAAAAAAAGAAACAGAACACCAAAAAGAGGCAGGCGTCTATGAAAAGAGCCGTTAAATCCTATATTTTTATTGCCGCAGTTATCGCCCTTTCCCTCTGTTTTTGGCAAAGGGCAGAGGCGAGCGAGGTTGAACTCTGGGACGAAGAATTGTCAGATGAAGATTTTCTGAACGAAGAACTGTCCGAGGATGACCAGGAAGAGGTGGACGCCTGGGTGGAGCAGTATTTTCAGGAATTGGATATGGGAAGCCTTCCCAGCGGAATGCAGGAGCTTGAACGGATTACCGATCCGGAAATATCCACGGAGCTGACCGAAGAGGGGAAGCTGCTCAGCCGTTTTCCCAACCAGGGCTATTTTATCAGCACTGTACCTGACGGTATGCTCAGCAGCCAGCCGGTGGAACTGTCGCTTTCTTCCGGCTGCGTGGCGATTATCGAGCATAACAAAACCTCGCAGCCCCTGACCAGCAGCCGGCAGTTTACCCAGGAGGGAGCCTATGTTATTCGTATTTTATCCTACCAGGCACCCGGGGAGAACTACCAGGCGCAGGATTATGCTCTCTATGAAACCAGCCTGTCGTTTACTATCCTTGGCGAAGTGACCAGCCGGATAGGGGCCGTTCCCGCACCCGAAGGCTTTCAGATCCGCCGTGTCACGCGGGATGGAAAGGACCTGCCCGTCGAAAATCCGAGATGCTTCTTTCTGACCAGGGACGGCAGCTACACCGTTTCGTATGCGGCAAAAGAAAATGCCCTGGAGGAAGCCACGATAGGGGAAACCGCATTTACCCTCGACACAACCGCCCCCTTCCTCTCCTTTTCGCAGGAGTTAGAAAACGGGGAGCTTGCCTCAGGGATGCTGGAATTTTACCCTTCCGAGGAAAACTGCCGGATTTATATGAGTTATAACGGCGAACAGGGCTATGCTGTCAGCAATCAGCTCACCGTTGCCGGGTATTATCGCCTGGAAATCGAGGACGAAGCCGGAAACCGTAGAGAATACCATCTGCGCATTCGCCCCAGCTACCATCTGTTTGATGCAAGGATAATTATCGCGGGAATCCTTTTCCTTATTGTCGTGGCAGTGTGGATGATGATGCAGAGAAGGAATATGCAGGTGCTGTAAAGATCCGCAGACGGAATATGAATTATGCTGAAGCTTTGCAGACGGATTATCCTGTACAAAATATCCTGCACAAAATATCCTGCATAAAAAAGAATAGAAAAAATTTGATTGTTTCTGTTTTTTCCTTGTAAGAAAGTTAAGCGCCGGACGGCATCCATCAGGAAAAAGCAGCTGCAATAGATCAAGAATTAAACAGAAAAAGAAAGAGGAGGAATGGTAATGTTTTTTACAATCTTAACAGGAGCAAACCCGTTTGATACGGTAAGTAAGCCCATTATTGAATTATTAAACATGGCGCTGACCCCGGCATTAGGCATTGTCGGTGCGCTGGGGGCAATTTACTGCATTATTCTTGGGGCAAAATTAGCCAAGGCCGAGGAGCCGCAGGATCGGGAAAAGGCAAAAAACAGCTTAAAGAATGCCATCGTGGGATTTGTGCTGATTTTTGTGCTGATCGTGGTATTAAAACTCGGCATGACAGCAATGCAGTCCTGGATGAGCAGCAGTATCAGCACACAGTAGGGCTAACATGGGCGATTTGTCGCTGCCTGCAGCTTCACCGTAACCATTTTTCCGCTGCGGAGAGGGCGTGCTTTGTCGGAGCATCGCCCTGCCGGAGCGGACGGACATATGGATGGATAAGGTTGGTAATATCGGTTTATTTGTCCATTGATAGATAAAAAGGGGGTGCAGATTGTGAAAAGAATATTAATATCCTGTGCAGCTTTTCTTTCCGTTACTATATTTTTCACAGGCTGCAACTCCATCGTCGGTTCTATAAAGGTTGATTCCAGTGAAATCAAACAATCCGTAGCCGAAAGCTGCAGCGTCAGCCCGACCGTCCCCGAATCTCCGCCGCCGGATGTGTTTGAGCAGAATATGGGGGAGAAATTCGGGGACTTAAACGCTCCCAGGGCATTTCAGATTAAGGCGGAACATTCCCAGGAAAAAGATGATCTGGAAAGCTTTCAGATCGGAGCACTTTTGGAGGAGAATACCTTTGTCTACGCCTATTCCACGCGGGTAAAAGGGGAAGAAACGCCCAGGGATATGGTGCACAGCGCAGCATTTTACCGGTACGATACCGGCGAACTTCAGGTTTTTCATGAAAACCGCTTTGCCAGGGAATGGGAAGAATCGGAGGAGATGGAAGCAAATGATATGCAGGATGAGAAAGAAGCCTTTTTCATCCAGGTTTGTACATCCGGGGAAAAGGGAGAGGAAGAAATTTTTATTTACGACAATGGAGAAGGCTATCTCTACCGCCGGGACGGCACGCTGAAGCTTCATACGGACATCGCCGGTTTTATCCATCTTCAGTACCCGGATGTCCATTCCGTGTCCGTGATACATGCGCTGACGGACGGGGATAACCGGATTTATCTGGAACTTTCGATTGAAAAGGAAGCCGTAACTGTCCCCGAAGAGGAGGAAGAGCAGGAAACGGATAAAGCGCAGGGAGAGGAAAAGGACGAAGAAGGCACAGATAAATCGCAGGAAGGGGAAAAGGAAGCAGAGGATACAGAAAAAGAAATGGAAGCTCTGGATCAGGAAATGGCGGATAAGGTGGAAAATCTGATTCTTGTGTATGAGGTTCGATCTTTACAGCCACAGCTTCACCAGGAAAATGAACAGTTTGAAGCGCAGGTAGGCGCATGGACGGCGCTGGCGGACGGGCAGGAGTTTGCCGAGGGCGATGAGCCGGACGGCGGGGCGGACTGGGAAGAGGTAATGGAAGAACTTCCGGATCAGTGGTCAGGGACGGATATTTTAAATATGGGAAAGATGGCGGTCTATGAGTGGAAGAATGATCCGGTATTTCTCTATGAAGGCGATATCTGCACCTTTATCCCCGATGCGAATGCTTATCAGCCCTTTGTCAATCTGACCGAGGACTGGGAGTTCTGGAAGCAGTTCATCCCCTATCAGAGTCATTACAGCAGACTTTTCGGAAGAGTTGGTTCGGTCAGCTATCACGACGAGGAAAGCTTTACCCGGACCTTTACCGTGGTATCGACGGTGGAATATCAGAATGAAGAAGGGAAAACCGTTACCGACACACACCGCAGGGATGTTACTCAAACTCTTGTTCTGGATACCCGCCATAGGTATGCTCCCTTAAACAATGCTTATGTAGAAAGCTACTGGATCGTCGATAAAGGCAAGGCGACAGCATTGGGCAATGCATCAGGAAAAGATATTTTATGCAGCAATGAAAAGGGCGAAGCTTACTGGCTTTTGCCGGAGGGAAAGTTGGAGAAAATCGGAGATTTCGGGGAAGAAGAACAGCTTCAGGTGATCCGGGACGGGGAATATTCCCTGCTGTTAAGCTACGATTCGCATCGGATGAAGATACAGACCGATAAGCGCCACACGCCGGAGGAAGCAAAGGAAATCGAAGAGGATGAGATTGTCTATCTGAATCTTGCAGGGGTGGCAAAACCCGGAGAATCCGCCTATGACCAGTACTTTCAGCAGAAAAATACAGAGCAGATCGCAGGGGGATTTGACGGCTATGGCGGGATTTACTTAAACGGCGATCAGCTTCTTCGCACGCAGCTTTCCCTGGATAAGAATGTGGTGAAGGAACTGACGGAATTAGGGCAGGATGTGTTTATGCCGTCGGAACAGGGGTATTTGCTGACCATACAGGATAAGGGCATGATTTATTATGACAGTAAAGAAGAAAGGTCCATGGTTTTACTGGAAGGAAGCTGGTATCGAAGCTGGAAAAACGGCGGGAAATATGTATCGGTCGGGTTTTCGGGAGATGCATTTTATGACAAAATGGATATTGTATATAGCCGGGTCTATACCTATGATTTGAATGAACTTGTCCGTTCGGTGATGAAGGATACGCGGGACGATTTGCTGGAACAGAAGAAAAAAGAGGAAGAGTTGGAACAGAGCAGGGCCGAAGAGGAAAGAACGCAGGAAAGCGTTGATCCGGAAGAAACCGTGGAGGATATGCTTGACCGCTGGAACAGGGAATATCCTAAGGAAGAGAGAGAAAAGGAAGTATTAGAAAAATTAGAAGGACTGGATGCGCCAAAGAAAGAGGAGTCATCTGAACCACCGGAATCAGCGGCATCAGAATAAGAGGTATCTGCTTGCACGAAGAAGGAGGAAAGTTTATGGGAAAGTTTGATGGAATCAGTGCAGAACAGGTGCAGGATCGTTCGTGGAAATTTGAGGAATTTCAGGATTATTTTCAGCAGGAAGGGAAAAAATGGGGAAATTCATCGCCGTTTAAAGCGGTAGTTTCAGCAGTAAAATCCTACAGTAAGCTGCGCCAGAAGGAGATTACACCAGAGAGCGCAATTAAGCTTGTCAATACGAATGATGCCCTGCTAAAAGCGTGTGCGGAATATAAATCGTTTAAAGAGAATGAAGAAAAAACGAAGAAAAGCGGGCTTTCCGACAGAGCACGCCAGCGTATAGCGGTTATGGATAAGCTGAGTGAGTATCAGATAAATATGAATCTGAACGAAGTCAGGGATATGCGGGTGGTGCGTGCACTGGCTGGAAAAACCTGGGACAGCGCAGAACCCTTTAAGACCACAGAAGCTGTTTTGAACGGAAGAGAACAGGTGGTGGGAGCGAATGTCAATCAGCGAATTCTTTTGGAAGCTGACGGGAGAAAAGGTTTTTTTACGGAACAGGGCAAATTGACTATTGATAAAAAAGCTTATTTTAATCGTCTTCTTGATCAGACAAAAAATCCTGAACGAAAAGATTTGCTTTCGCAGAATGAGAGTATCTTCAACAGCATGGTTAAGGATGTCAATCTTATGCCAAGGAGTATTTCCTCAGATGCTTATGAGGTGCGATGGCAGTTTAGCTATAATCTAAAGGAAAAAATTGATCAAATGCCCCCCGACGCTTCGGATAGGGAAGCGATGAAGCTGCTCTATTCTCTTTCGTTTATCACGGAATTTTATGAAAAAGCAGCAGAACGAGGAGTGGGCGAAGCAGGAAAAAAAGATTTTCTGAATGAATACTGCAGGGAGCAGCTGCAAAGAAAACCTGGTAATATGGCTATCCAATCCAATGTGAATCGAATAGAGGCTTATAAGGAAGTTTTTCTTGAACTTCCCATTCCCAGGCCGGGGAAAAGAGTGTCTGATTATCAGATAATGAAAGCAAAAGAATGTATTTTTGACGAAAAAAGAGAACTTGTGGAGGCACGAAAAAAACTCTCTAAAGAAGGCAAAGAAGCACTCGAAGAAAACGAGGAACGCCGAAAACAGTTGGATACATTAATCAGAGATTCCCAGGGGCTTCATGAACTTTGCCAGACAGCAGCAAAGGCGACAGCCGACGAGGTGGCACTAAGCAAGAACTTTTTCAAAGACCAGAGCGAGTGGAATAGAGGGAAGGAGGATGCGGCAGCAAAGGATATCGATCTGACGGCGCATAATATTGCCACCAGTCGTGTTGCGGAAATGATTGGTCTGGGCCATCTGGTTGCTCATTCGGAAAAGATGGTGGTCAAAGCAGGGGATAAAACCATGATGGGATGTTTTATGGAGTTTGCTAAAGGGGTTGACCCGACATCAAAAGACCCAGGAACCATACAGAAATTAAGTGAGGTGGAAATTTCGCCCAACCCCTCTTTTGTGCGGGATATGGCAGGCTTGGAAATATTGGATATTCTGTGTGCCCAGCAGGATCGCCATGCCAATAACCTGTTTTATCAGCTAAGTGAACCCGATGAACGCGGAAAGCGCAAGATTATCGGATTACAGGGAATTGATAATGATCTGGCCTTTGGATTAACTGAACAAACGGAATCAAATTGGAAAGGCACCCATCAGAAATGGGAAACGAACAATATTTTTATCGACAAGGATGTAGCGGATAAGATAAGGAGGAAGGTTTATGGGAATGTTTGACGGAACAAGTGCGCAGGAAATGCAGGATCGCATTTGGGAATTTGAGGAGTTTCAGACCTATATTAAGCAGGAAGGAAAAAAGTGGGGAAATTCACCACAGTTTAAAGCTGTCGTTTCGGCGATGAACACTTACAGCAAGCTTTACCGGAAGGAGATTACCCCGGAGAGCGCGATTCAGATCGTCAATGCAAACGACGATATGATCAAGGCTTGTGAGGAGTATATTAAGCATAAAAACGAACAGCAGGTAAGCGGCAAGAAAAAAGAGCTTTCCGAAGGGGAACATAAGCGTATTGCGGCTCTGCAGGCTCTGCAGGAATTTCAGAAGGGGATGAATTTTGCTGAAGTCCGGGATATGCGGACCGTGCGTGCACTGGCGGGAAAGACCTGGGATGCAGAAGTTCCATTTAAGACGCCGGAAGCCGTGCTGCAGGGAAAAGCCGAAGTATCGGGAGCGAATGCAAGCGAGCGGATTAAGCTGGAGGTAGATGGGAGAAAGGGATTTTTTACCAAGGAAAATACCTTGGATGCCAATCAGGATCATGCGTTTAAGGAAATGCTGGACCAGACAAACGTTCCCGAACGAAAAGAAGTATTTGAAAAAAATCGGGAAATATTTGATTATTTTACCAACAGTGATACATCGATGCCAAGAAAGATTGAAAGCCCAAATAATTTACGGGTACTGCATTTCAAACATTATATGTATAGCAGGCTGGAAAAACTGGAACCGGATGACCCGAATAGAAAAGCGTATGAGGAGCTGTTGAATACCGAGGTGGTTGACAGAGCAAGGGTTTATTTTTCAGGACTCCAGGAAAGAGGGCTGGAGGGCAAAGAAGAACAAAAAGCTTATTTTGATGAATATTGTAATAATTACAGAAAAACTAGTCCAGAAAGTATAGAAACATTAAAAAAGTATGAAAATGTTATTCATTCGATGCCTTTGCCGGATTATGAGGAAAAAGTTTCATCCTATCAGATGAAAGAAGTTGAAGTAGAACTAATGCAAAGTCGAAAAGAATTTCTGGATGAAAATAAGAAACTGCTTGAGGGCGAGAATAAAGATAAAAAGGAAACCTTGGAAAAGATCAGGGAAAACCAGGAAAAGTACGAAGATTATGGCAGGCTTTTAGAAGATAAGCAGGGGATTCGCCAGCTCACCAAGGCAGCAGCAAAGTTTGATGCAAATTTGCTTTCCCTGAATTTTATTGATTTGGATAAGAAAGAGATGGAAGTGTCCTCGCGCAATATTGCAACGTCCCGGATGGCAGAACTGATGGGAATCGGGGATATTGTCGCTCATTCAGAAAAAATGATGGTAAAATCGGGGGATACGGTAATGTCCGGCTGCTTTATGGAGTTTGCCAAAGGTATCGATCCGTCTTCCGCAGATCCGCGGGAGATAAAGAAACTGAATGATGTGGAATTTTCTCTCAATCCCTCCTTTTTAAAAGATATGACCAATATGGAAGTTCTGGATTATCTGTGCAACCAGACCGACCGTCATTTTGGAAATATGTTTTATAAGCTGAGTGAACCGGATGCACAGGGAAAGAGAAATGTTATTGGAATCCAGGGAATTGATAATGATCTTGCATTTGGGAGCTTTGATTATAATTATACCAGGATGCAAAGCCGGGATATTGAAAAAGATTTGATTTTTATTGACAAATCTCTGGCTGACCGGATGAAAAAGATGGATGCCCGTACCATCGATTATGCGTTGGGGGATATCCTTCCTGAACATCAGGTCAACCTGGTTAAGGAGCGCTTGGCAACCTTTAAAGAACATCTGAAGGAAAATATGGTGGAGCTGGACGGGGATCAATGGGAATTAAAGGAATACAGTATGGATGCGCCGGAAGATAAGCTGGATAAACGCGGACAGAAGTATGTAAAGGGATTAAAAAGTATACAAAATGATCTTGGAACGATAGCCTTAGGAAAACATAAGATCACGCAGATCAGAGATGCAGTTAAAGATGCACGGGAAAAATACCAAGAGATAACTGCCCGGGAAGAAAAGATGTATGAAGGCGTAAGAAATATCTTTGACGAACCCATGCCGGAAAAACAGACCAAAGAGCCGGAGAAACAAACAAAAGAGCCGGAAAAACAGGTACAAGAACCACAGACTGAGGCAGGAAAAGTACAGAAACAGGAACAGGCTGAAACAAAAGAGCCGAAGAAGCAGGCCCCTCCGCTTCCGTCGCGCCGCAAGGTGGGACTGGGACAGTTCGAGAAGCAGACACCGCAGGCACCGATGATTGGAAGAGGTCGCCCCGACCCGAATAAGACAAACACGGCACAACAGGAGAAAAAAGCAGAAAATCCCCAGCGCGTGCAGTCCGGTTTCCAGAAGCTTGCCGGGACAAAACCGGCAGCCGCGCAGAGAAAGTCCCTGATTGGAAACCACCAGAAGCAGGCAGAACTTAAACAGGAAAAAGGAAGGAGTTTAGGGTAATTGACAGGAGAAGTAAACCTTTTAGATTGGATAACATCTTATTGGAAAAAGAAAGCGATTGTCCTTGCAGGAATAAGCATCGGCTTTTCCTTCCTTTCCTCCCTGCCCGCCCATGCCGCCTCCCCCTGGGTATTCCAGGAGGACGGCTGGCATTATTACATGGAGAACGGCCAGCCAGGCATAGGATGGGTGGAGTCAAACGGCTTTTTTTACTATCTTCTCCCCGACGGAAAAAGCATCACCGATACCATCACCCCCGACGGCTATTATGTCAATGCCGACGGAGCCTGGTACCGCAGGCAGGAAGAGATTTTAGGCATCTCCTTTACCTCCTTCGACCGCTTCCTCCCCGTCGGCGGGGAATGGGATAAAAGCCCTTCGATACTATTGCTGTCCGAAAAATACCGCCAGATTTTCGGTCAGACCCGGCGCATCCGTGTGGCAAAAGATCGGATAGAATACATCGTATCTGGTGACGGCAGCGCGAAGAGCAGCAGTTTGGGAAGCAGCATGTTCACCGGAAATCAAAATATAGCGAATAAAAACGGTTCAGCATCGGATACAGGGACGCCTCTTGCCGTGCTTTACCAGGAACCGGGACAGGGAAGATACTGTTTGGAATTAAAAATGAAGCTGCATCCGAAAAGCACCGATGAAAAACAGACCGCAACCTATGACTACGCCCTGTTTAAAGCCCTGATGTACCAGATTTCCTCCACCCCGGATATTCTGGAAGAAGCCCTTCTTGATGCCTGGCAGGGGGAAAACCGTTGGCAGATTAACCGCCAGGACTGGGTTCGCGCAGGGGATGCCATGATCCTCTACGCGCCGGGAAAAGAAGCCGGAAGGTTTTTTATCCGCCCCGCCGCAGAGGGGGACTGATTAGTTAATGCCCTGGAAAGCAATGGTAAAAGCTATGGAAAGGAATGGTAAAAGCTATGGATAGGGATTGGAAAGATTTTGACTGGAAAGAATTAAAAATTATCCGGTATTTTTTCCAGATTCAGGAAAACGGAAACATGCCTGAAGGTTCAAAGCTGCTCCTGGAAGCGATGAAACCCGTGCAGATTGAAGCCGGTCAGGACATTGTAAGTCTGGGGGCTTCTCCGGAGGACGGAATGTACATTATTCTGGAAGGTCAGGCCAATGTACTGACTGCGGAAAATATGCTGATTAACGAACTGGCCGAGGGCGATGTGGTAGGCGAACTGGCATTAATCAAAGACGGTGTCCGCAAAGCAACGGTCCGTGCCGTCACTCCCGTAGTCTGCGCCAATATCTCCCGAAGCCTGTTTCTGGAGATTGCCGATGCCAACCGAAAAGTCTACGCCGCCCTTCTGGAACTGCTTTACACCAAGACGACAATAATTGTCACCGAGCGGGAACGCCTGAAATCCGAAATTGAAATCGCATCCCGTATCCAGACCGGTTTTCTCCCCAAATCCTTTGCCCGCTTCTGCGAGCTTCCCGACGTGCAGATTACCGCGAGGATGAAGCCCGCCAAGGGCGTGGGCGGCGATTTTTACGATGTATTTCTTATTGACGAAACCCGGCTCTGCTTCCTGGCTGCCGATGTTTCCGGAAAAGGCGTTCCGGCCGCCCTGTTTATGACCTTGGCAAAAACCCATATAAAAAACTATATGATGCTGAAACTCCCCGTAGCCGAGGTAGCTAAACTGGTAAATAACCGCCTGAACGAAGACAACGAAGAAGAACTCTTTGTCACCGCCTTTATCTGCGTCCTCGATACCCGAACCAATAAGCTGACCTATGTCAACGCAGGCCATAACAAGCCCTTTATCTGCCGCAAAGGAGAACCTTTTTCCATGCTGGAATGTAAAGTGGACTTCGTCCTAGGCATCATGGAAGACATGGCTTACCGAGAACAGACCACCGACCTTTTCCCCGGGGACTGCATCTGCCTGTACACCGACGGCGTAACCGAAGCCTTCAACCCCGAAGGAGAAATGTTCTCCGACCAGGGCATGGAAGATACATTAAACCGCCATCAAAAAGATGCCGATGCACCGGAAATCTTCATTGAAGCCATCTATGATGAAGTCGAACAGTTCGCCCGCCAGGAACCGCAGTCCGACGATATCACCGTAGTTTATTTATCTAGAAGTAAAAAAGCCGATGAAGTCAGTCCTGCAAAATCAGCAAAAAAAGCCAGCGAAGTCAGTCCTACAAAAGCAATATCAGACACAGAAACACCGTTAGAGGGAAGGCCATCCGCAAGTCGGTCAAATGATGCAAAAACAACATCAAACACAGAAACACCAGAAGGATAGGGGGAAATGCATGAAAATTCAATTAACACAAAAAGCAGAAAGCAGAACAAATGATCACATGCAGTCCCCATCCCCCAAAACCCATCTGTCCGTAAGGTTCTGGGGAACAAGAGGCTCCTGCGCCGCCCCCTTTCCAGATCGCATGATCTACGGCGGAAACACAAGCTGCGTATCCGTCCACTGGGAAGAAGGCACAGCCATATTTGACGCAGGAACAGGAATCCTGGCCCTTGGCGAATGGATGAAAAGAAAAAAAGAAGTAAAAAAGCCAATACACTTATTTATCGGCCATCTTCACCTGGACCACATTGCCGCCCTCCCTCTATTCCCGCTTTTATTTGAAAAAGAAGCCCGGTTCCATCTATACGGCCCCGGGGAAAAAGAAAAAACCTTCAAAAAGCGTCTGCTTCTGCCTCTAAGCCCGCCGTATTGGCCGATATCCCTGGAACAGGTTCCCGCGTCCATAACCTGGCACGAGGCAGAAAGCAACCAGACATGGAAACTTCCAGGCAATATCAAAGTAAGCGCCATGCGCTCCAATCATCCCGACCAATGCTTAATATACCGCCTGGAATCCCAGGGACAATCCGTGGTCTATGGCCTTGACTGTGAATTTTTTGAACCATCTTCCCAGTCACTTTCCAAGCCCCCCGAACCTAAGTCCCTGTGGACAGCCTACCAAACCTTCGCCTGGGAATGCAGCCTGTTAATCTTCGACGCCCCCTACACCCAGAAAGAATATCCCTCCTACTGCGGTTTCGGTCACAGCTACTGGGAAAAAGGCATAGAGATGGCAAAAGCGTGCCGCGCATCCCGCCTATATATCTGCCATCATAACTGGGACAGAAGCGATAAAGCCCTTGCCCAAATCGAAAAAGATCTTCAACTCCAGGCCAGAAAAACAGGACTGCAGGCAGAAATCGCCCGAGAAGGACAATGCATTCACCTCCCCCCACCCGCCCCAGAAAATCCAAAAAAGAAAAAAAGAAACGCAAAAGAAGAAAAGAATCACAAGAAAGAAAAGAAACACAAAGAAGAAAAGAAACACAAAGAAGAAAAGAAATATAAGGAGGAAAAACCTTGAAGATCAAATGGAAAAAGCTGCTGGTCATCCTGTTAGCAGCCGCCTTATTTGCGGTAAATATAAAATCCTTTGCCGATGAGGCCGAAAGCCGACGTTTTTCTGTCCTGTCCGTCAATGGAAACGAAGCCTTCCTCACCCGAAATTCCAAGGAAGTAAAAGCCACAGCAGGTCTGCCCGTGGGTCAGGGAAATATCGTCCGAACCGGTGCAAACACAAAAATCTATCTGGAAACCGATGACAGCAAAACCATTCGCCTGGATGCCGATTCCAAAGCCGAAATCACCAAATCCTCGTCCAAATTGCTAAAAATCACTCTGCTCGACGGAACACTGTTTTTCAATGTCGATAAACCATTAAAAGACGACGAAGAAATGAACTTCAACGCCGCCCAGACCTCCATGAGCATTCGAGGAACCAGCGGATTGATCACAATAACCAAAGAAGAACTCCTCCTCTACTTAATTGAAGGAACGATAAACTGGAACCTCGGCCCTCAGACCATCACCATAACCCCCAGCCAAAAAGTCACCCTAAAATCCATCCCCGGTCAAAACACTTACCAGCTTCAAAGCATAGAAAACTTCACCTGGGAAGACCTGTCCCTTTTCGGTCTGGAAACTATACTAGAACAGATAAACAACCTGGATTTGTCCGCCATCCATCTGACCGATTCCGCCCAGCTTCCACAGCTCCAGGAAAAACTAAAGACCCTGCAAGCCCAACAACCACCCCCCGATCCCCCCAAAAACCCAAGAATCATCCGCGTCGATCCCCCCAAAACCAACACCCCAAGAAATCGCGGAAGAGGAACATCCCGCCCCACTAATCCTGCCCAACCCGAAACAAAACCAAACTCTTCGGAACCCGATACACAGCCCAGTACTCCTGAACCCGATACCAAACCCAGTACTTCCGAAAGCAATACCGAGTCCAGCAGTTCGGAAGCCGATACCAGTCCCAGTGCAACTGAACCAAACACGCCGCCCAGTACTTCCGAAAGCAATACCGAGTCCAGTAGTTCTGAACCCGATACCAGCCCCAGTACCTCCGAAAGTGAAACGGAATTAAGTCCATCCGAATCCGATATGCAACCCAGTATTTCCGAATCCGAAACGGAACCCGATACCAGCCCTACGATAACGGAATCATCTGAAACCGATACTCCTGAAGAATCCTCTACAGAAGAAAACGATTCAACAACAGAATCTAAAGAACCACCCGTAGATCCAGGAACTCCAGAGTTTCCAGACAGTTCATCATCAGAAACAACTAATACAGATACTACATCATCAGAACCCATAAATCCAGATACCTCAGGAAGTTACGAATCAGTTCCAAATAGAGCCACAAAAGACACCAAACAAAAAGTATTAATACCCACCCCCTAACCAATAACAAAATCATTCCCCACGCTATCCTATACAATAGCGGAGGCGGAGCGGTGTTCCATGAGGAATCCCCTCAAAAAACGCTGGCGCTTAACGAGGTCTTTTCGAGTTTAGCGTCCACTGCGTTCTTTTGCGGAGCGAGAGCGCGGTGACGATGGAACACCACTCTGCCGAAGCGGCTCCAACGCCACCCCTCCACACGCCCCCAACGCCATCCCTCCACAGCCATAATGCCCCTTCTCCCAACAAAAAACAAAAAAACCAAAGGAGTCCCCCCTCATGTCCCACACCCCCAGAAACACCCCCCTCCCCGCCGCCCTCATCATCCTCACCTACTCCCTGCTATCCCTCCTCCACCTGGGCCACCCCTACGCCCCTTCAACCGCCTGGGAATCGACCGAGAAAGCCACCGCGATTTTCCTGGATTTCGGAGAAGAAAAAGACCTCTCCACCCTATCAATCTACCTTGGAAACTACGAAAACCGCCGCTTCACCCTCCAGACAGGCACCGGCTCCCCCATCCGCTGGCAATCCCTCCCCGACATTACCATAAAACGTGTCTACCAGTGGAACACCGTCCGCATTAACCAAAAAGCCCGCTACCTTCGCCTCACCACCCTCAACCAGTTCACCCAACTCAACGAACTCATTCTCCAAACCCCCCAGGGCACCCTCATCCTCCCCAAAAACAAAGCCTCCTACCCCTGGCTTTTCGATGAAAGTTGGATGTACCCCGGTTACGCCTCCCATTTATCCGGAACCGTATTTGATGAATCCGTCTTTGCCCGAACCGCCTACGAGTATCTTCACGGACTCCGCGCCTATGAAGACACCCACCCGCCTCTGGGCAAGCTTTTTATCAGCCTGGGAATTGCCTGTTTTGGCATGAATCCCTTTGGCTGGCGCATTGCGGGAGTGCTTGCCGGAATCCTTTTGCTCGTGGTTATCTGGGTCTTCTCCTGCCGCCTGTTTTCCGACTGGCGGACGGCAGCCGCCGTGCTTTTGCTGATTGCCCTGGATTTTCTGCATTTTACAGAATCCCGTCTGGGACAGGTCGATTCATTCCTGGTCTTATGGATGACGACCATGAATTACTTTATGTTCCGCTATTACGAAACCATGACAAAAAGAAGCAAAAGAAAATGCCACCGTTTCCTCCTTGCCAGCGGTTTTTTCATGGGTCTGGCGGTTTCCTGTAAATGGTCAGGCTTATACGGCGGACTGGGTCTTGGAATCATCTGGACAGCCTTTATAATTTCCCGCTACCAAAAAAGGCAAATCACGCGAAAAGAAATAAAAACGGAATGTGCCGTCTTTTGCCTTGCCTTTATCCTGTTTCCCGCCGTAATTTACCTGTTATCCTATCTTCCCTATGTTGCCTTTGATCAAACCATGGGCTTCTGGGAACGGGTGATTCAAAATCAGATCAATATGTTTCACTACCACACCCATGTAGGAGGTCAGCATGAACTGGCTTCGCGCTGGTATCAGTGGCCGGTGATTGCAAAGCCGGTGAAGCTCTATTCCATGCATTTTTTCGACGGAAAGGCAGAAATTCTGGCTCTTATGGGCAATCCTGCCTTCTGGTGGACAGGACTGGTCATTTTGTTTTGTTGTTTTTACCGGATGGCAGAAAAAGTAAACGGACGCACGGCCTTTTTACTTGTGTCGTATTTTGCACCCCTGCTTCCATGGCTGGGAATCAGCCGCTATTCGTTTTTATATCATTATTATCCCAGTATTCCCTTCCTTGCCCTGCTTATGGGAATCTGGGCGGAAGAACGGGGAAAGAAAGGACAGTACTGCCTGTTTTCCTGCGTTGTTTTGTCGGCCGTTTTCTTTCTTTTGTTTTATCCTGTACTGGCAGGCTTAAGGGTTTCACAGACCTATATTCGTTTCCTGGAATGGTTTCCTGGCTGGAACTTTGTTTCCTGATAGAGAATTGGGGAATGGGGAAGGATTTAAAGAATAATCAAGCCTTAAAAGATATTTCATTGTTTCTTAAAAAGGATAGGGAGGAATATGCTTATGAGATTGGGAAGGAAAAAAAAGCAGAAATCCGGCAGATTTTCCTGGATTTTATTGGCGGTTTGTGTACTTCTTCTGGCTGTGCAGGCCGCGGGGATTGTCGATCCGGCGGAGTGGCGTGTGCAGGATGCCCGTTATCAAAAGGGCGGGCTGGTGAGTCCGGAGATTCTGGTTATCGGCATTGACGAGGAAACCATGATGGAATATGGTTCCTGGCAGAACTGGAGCCGCACAGGGACAGCCAGGCTTTTGCAGGTACTGAATCAGAATCCTGATACGGCCCCGGCAGTTATCGGTCTGGATATTGGCTTTTTTGGAGAGAGCGATGCCAAGGCCGATGAAGAACTGGCACAGGCGGCAGCAGTTTTGGACAATGTGGTTGCCACCTCCTATGCCTCTTTTGGAAAGAAAGTACATGAGGGGGAAGATGGAAGCTTTTCTACAGAAAATACGGTGCTCACCTATGAAATTCCCTACGAAGCCCTGAGGCGTCACATCCGCTTTGGGTTCAGCAATGTTCCGGTGGACAGCGACGGGATTGTCAGGCACAGTTTATATCGTATCTCTAGGGGAAACGGGGAATCGGCCTACAGCTTTGCGGCAGAGATTTACCAAAAGTATACGGGAGAACTGCCTGCCTGTATCCAGGAGGGAGAAATTTTGGGCTATATTCCGTTTTCCGCCCGGCCATTTGAATATTATGGGTCGGAAACGGCGGGGCTGTCCTTTTCTAAGGTGGTGAGCGGGGAGATCCCGGCGGAACTGTTTGCCGGGAGTATTGTGTTGGTGGGACCCTATACCACAGGGATGATGGATGCCTATTATACCGCTGTCAGTCACGATATCCCCATGTACGGAGTAGAAGTTCATGCCAATATCCTGCAGTCTTTTCTTGAGGATAACCGCAAGGCGGAAACGGGGATGCCGACCTGGCTTTTTATCACTGCGGTAATGATGGGGTTAGTGATTTTGTGTATGGGGCTTCCGAAAATTCGGTATTCGCTGCTGTGTATGGTTTTGCTGTTAGGCGCTTACTGGATGGCTGTGGGGGCTGCCTGTGAACGGGGATGGATTCTGCCCCTTTTGTATCCGCTGGCAAGTGCCGTTTTGGTCTGTGCCGCCTGTATTGTCCTTCAATATGCCATGGAGAGGAAGGCAAAAAAACGAATCGAGGGAATTTTTGGAAAATATGTATCGAAAGAGGTTGCAGCCAGCATTGTCCTGGGCGGCGAGGAGTCGTTAAAGCTTGGGGGACAGAAGAAAGAGGTTGCAGTGTTATTTGTAGATATTCGGAATTTTACTCCCCTTTCCGAAACCCTTTTGCCGGAACAGGTGGTTGAGATGCTCAACCATTATCTGAAATTTACGACAAAAGCCATTTTTAAAAACCAGGGAACCGTGGATAAGTTTATTGGCGATGCGACAATGGCGATTTTTAACGCCCCCCTGGAAGTGGAGGATTATGTGTTTAAAGCCGTAAAGACCGGATGGGATATGGCAGGGGCAGCGGGGGTTCTGGAAAAAGAAATGGAAGCTTTGGTAGGGCAGAAAGTGGGTTTTGGGATAGGAATTAACTGCGGCGAAGCCGTTATCGGAAATATCGGAACCTCCTCCCGGATGGACTATACCGCGATTGGAAATACGGTAAATCTTGCCGCCCGCTTAGAAGCCCAGGCCGGAGTTGGAGAAGTCGTGATCAGTTCTTCGGTCTATGAACGCCTTCGGGGGAGGATTCAGGCGGAAAGCCTGGGAAAAAGAAACTTAAAAGGAATTGCTGGAGAAATGGAGATTTACCGGGTGGTGGGAATCAATGAAGAATCGTGAAATCAACCGCAGTCTTCCGGTGGCTGCCATCGTTGTTCCCTGTTTTAATGAAGAGGCTGTGCTGGATGATACAGCAGCCGAATTGATAAAACTTCTTGATGCCATGATTGTCCGGGGCAGGGCCGCACCGGAGAGCCGGATTGTTTTTGTGGACGACGGATCTGGGGATGCTACCTGGGAGCGTGTACTGATCCATGCAAAAGAAAGCTGTCTGGTTGCAGGAATTTCCCTCCGGCGCAATGTCGGCCACCAAAATGCATTGTTTGCGGGACTGATGGAGGTAAGAGAATTTTGTGACGCCGCCATTTCCCTGGATGCCGATCTTCAGGACGATCCCGGGCTTATCCCGGCGATGCTGGAAGCGTTTTGTGCAGGAAAGGATGTTGTCTATGCCGTCCGCAGGAGCAGGATGGGCGACGGATGGGCAAAAAAAGCGTCAGCCTTTCTTTTTTACCGGCTTATGGAGAGGATGGGGGCCGATCTGCCCAGGGACTGCGGTGATTTTCGGCTTCTGAGCAGAAAGGCTCTGGAGGAATTAGGCTGTTTCAGGGAACCGGATCCGTTTCTTCGGGGGCTGATTCCCCTTTTGGGTCTTCCCTCGGAAACGCTCTTTTTTGACCGCAGACCCAGGAAGGCAGGAAAAAGCAAATATTCTCTGCCAAAGATGGTTCGGTTTGCAGCAAATGGCATAATTACCCTGACGGACTGGCCCATCGTTCTGATTTTCCGGCTGGGAACAGGACTTTTTGGCGTGTCCTTAGCGGTGTTTTTCTGGCTGTTATCTGCGGGATGGGCAGGAAATGGATGGAAAATAGCAGCGGTATCGATCTGGGGCGCAGCGGGGCTGATCTTAATGGCAGCAGGGACAATCGGGCTGTATATCTTTCGTATCTGGCAAAGAGCCTTCGGTCATCCCCATTATCAGATTCGGGAAAAATATTTTTTTTCAGAAAATCCAGAAGATTGAAAAGAAACAGCAGGAATTTCACAGAAAAACGGTGAAAATGCCTGCTGTTTTTTATTGCAGATTTTTGAATTTATTTATGGATTTCTTTAAAAGATTTACAAATATTGGGGGGGATTTTCGCGGAAATTTGTTGCAAAAACTATAGTTTTTGCAAATTCTTAAAAGCCCCACAAATCTTACTTATTCTACTACAATATCGTCAAAAAATCAAGAAACTTAATTATTTTTTCTAGGTAAATTGCACCAAAAAAAATTGAACAAAATTTGTTGCAAAATGTATACTTTTTGCAAATTCCTGAAAAATGCCATGAAATCCGCTTATTTACAGGTTTTTTTGCGTCAGGGAGGGAGTGGGGGATGGCTCGGGAGAGGGTTTGCAAAACGGTTCATCAGTACAGTAAACTGCCCATTTCACCAGGGGATATGGAAAAGCTTGAAGAGATTGCAAAGGACTGCCAGAGGGTAAAAAATTATGTTTATAAGCGCTTTGGCGGGATTGGAGGGCTGGCAAAGCTTTATCCCGGCTACACGGTTCAAAATGAGATGACAGGCAGCGGTCTGCGGGCAGAACTGGGCTTGCCTTCCGTGTATTTTTACCTTGCTGTTTTTGATGCCTTAGGGGACATTAAAAGCCAGTGGACGCGCACAAAATCAAAGTTATCGAAGCTGATTGCCCAAAATGAAGGGTTTTCGGATGAGGAAAAGCATTACCTGCGTTTCCTTTTAAAAGTAAATAATGCTTTTGAGGCAGTGTTAAACCAGCATCCTCTGGTATTGCCAAAAGAGATAGAAAAGCAGTATAAGCTGCTGGCTGATGCAGTGGATACAGAGAGGCTTCACCGTTATCTCTGCCGTCAGGTCAGAAAGCACCATAAAATGCAGCATACAGAGCTGGCAAATGGGTTTTCGCTTTCTTTTAAGGCTTACCGCTATGAAAGCGGCGGGATTTACATTGCCACGAAGGAAAAGAGGAAACGGATTTTTATTCCATTGACCGACAAAAATCAGTATAACAGCCAGATTTATCTCAAACTTTATCCGACAGAGAGGCGTCTGGAGATTAAAGTCCCGGTGAATGTGACAGTAAAGACACATGCAGAGTATACCCGGCAGGTTGGTGTGGCATTTGGGATGTTTGTTATGCTGACGACCGACGAGGGGCATGGGTATGGGGAAGAACTTGGCAGTTATCTGGAAGAATATGGGGCATGGCTGCAGGAGCAGTTAAAAAGCTACAACCGAAATCGGGCAGAGAATCCCGGCCGAAAGAAATATGCTGCACAGAAGGCAAGGTATCAGGAAAAACTGCACAGCTATATCAACCATGAACTGAATCTTTTCCTGCAAAGGGAGAAACCGCAGTGTATTTATCTGCCCAGGCTTCCCAAACCGCATGCAAGCGGGGAGAACAGAAAAATTAACTATGCGGCTGCTATCTGGCCAAGGGGCTATATCCGGAGCCGGTTACTGCAAAAGTGCAGGGAGCAGTCGGTAGCAGTGGCAGAGGTGATGGGAAAGGATATCGGCAGGGAGTGCAGCTGCTGCGGGGAACCAGGAGAGCAGAAAAAGGAAAAAAAGATGTTTTTCTGCCCGGCTTGCGGATTTAAGTCGGAGGAGAGGACGAACGCCGCCAGGAACGCGAAGAAGCGGGGGATGGCAACAGGTTAAGGATGATCATAAGAATCGCGGCTTGGATGAGCTTTGGCAATCAGCCAGAGCTTTACCGAAAGGACCAGGCAGTGCATTCATGATAAAGCAGGCATTGCCTGCCATAGAAAAAGCAGAACGGCATTAGAAGGCAGCGGGGCTGGAAAAATTGCAGACAGGATTGGTTTAAGGTTTTGCCTGAGATTTGACCGGAAAGGCTGCGCATTGGGTATGCCAAGACCTTGTGAACATGAAAGCAGAGGAGAAAAGTAAAGCCTGTCTGTGTCATGAGGTAGCAGGGAGCGAAGCAGAAATTCTGCATCATCAGGGGTGAACCTTGATGACCAATATTCCTTATTTTATTCATGAATTGTTGGTGTTTAGCTGATGTTTTGTTAGTGTTTTGTTAGTGTTTTGTTAATAAAGAGGAATTAAAAAACTTATGGTGAAGCACGTATTTGTGGGTGCATGAAGAATTAGAATGAGATAAAGGATTGGCAGAGTATGAGGAAGGCACAGAAAAAGCAGGCAGAAGACTTTATCCGGCTTCTTGAACAGGCACATTTGGAGATTAAGAAGGCATTGGAGGCGAAAAAAATTACGCTTGCCTTGGATTTACTCGAACAGTGCCAGGATGGAGCGATTGAGCTGGGCAATATGATTGAAGCGCAGGAAGGGGAAGGGTTTGTGACCGTTTCCTTACTGGAGGAGTATTGTGAACTGGTGTACCAGCTTCATGAGGAAATCTGGCAGAAAAAGGAAAAAGTGACGAATATCGGAAAGATGGCAAAGGGCTTGAAGCGTCAGCTGATTCAGATTGAGAACAGTGTAAAAAATGATATTTCTGTGCGGATAGAGGCAGTGTTTCTTCCTTATAAAGCTTCCATGTGGGATTCTTTGGAAAGCATCTGGCAGGCAGCAGAGGAAGACCCGGCATGTGACGCCTATGTGATTCCGATTCCTTATTTTGACCGTAACCCGGACGGGAACTTTGGTCAGATGCATGATGAGAGGAAGCTTTATCCGGAGAATGTGCCGATTACCGATTATGAGAGTTTTGATTTTGCTGCGCATCGCCCGGATATGATATTTATCCATAATCCATATGATAATAGCAACTATGTAACCAGTGTGCATCCGGCATTTTATTCGGACAAGCTGAAGCAGTATACGGAAAAGTTAGTTTATGTGCCTTATTATATATTGGCAGAAGTAAATTTGGAAAATGAAGAAGCCATTAAAGGAATGGCG
>ERZ808037.513-NODE-513-length-35192-cov-4.230329_pt1 | contig 35192 bp, 33 predicted proteins | sample MGYA00380190_ERZ808037 | MGnify/ENA primary metagenome ERZ808037 (study PRJEB31490, sample SAMN06133399) | mouse gut metagenome | isolation source: J9 | host: mice | place: China: Chengdu | collected 2015-05 ...
CGTTTAACTCATTTCCGGAAATGAGTTAAACGAAACGTTCTCATGACTCATTTTGAAGGAATGCAAGAATTGCCTCGAGGAGTTGAGCGTCGTCTTCGGCGGCGAAGTGCTTGAGGGGCAGGCGGAGCTTGCGCTTGTCGGGCGTCCAGGTGGCACGCGACCGGCGCAGCTCGCGCATCGTGTCGGCGGGAATGTCGATCGGGTCGACGACGAGCTTGCCTGCGACAACCGAGATCAGGTTGATGTGCCGCTCGAACGCGAGCGCCTTGATGCGCGCCTTCGTGAACAGGTTCTCCGCTTCTTGGGGCATGTCGGGTCGCGCTTCGCGCAACTCTTCGTAAATCTGCTCGACGAGCTCGCTTGCCGACGCCGACGCAATGCGGCGATACCACATGACGCGCTCGTCAGCAGCCGGGACGTATTCTTCGGGCAGAAACGTCGCGCCCGGCACGTTCACCGTGATATCGGAAAGCGCCGGAGGCAGCATGTCAACCGCCTTCAGGTCGCCCTCGCGCGTCGCGTTCACGGCCGTGGCGAGCATCTGCGCGAACAGGTCGAAGCCAACCGCGCTCATGTTGCCGTGCTGCTCGGCACCGAGCATGCTCCCCGCGCCGCGAATCTCGAGGTCTCGCAGGGCGATGCGCATGCCCGACCCGAGGTCCTGATGCTCGTTCAGCGCCGTCAAGCGCGCAACGGCGTCCTCGGTGAGCGGGATGTTGTCAGGGAACATGAAATAGGCGTAAGCCTGGGTAGCCGACCGCCCGACGCGGCCCTTCAGCTGATACATCTGCGCGAGGCCGAGGCGCTGCGAGTCCTCGATGATGAGCGTGTTCGTGTGCGGGTTGTCGATGCCGCTCTCGATGATGGTAGTCGCCACGAGCACGTCGAGCTCGCCGGCGCTGAAGTCCTCCATCACGCTCTCGAGCTCGTCGCGGTCCATCTGCCCGTGCGCCACGCCGACGCGCGCCTCGCCAGCGGCTTCCTGCACGCGCGCGACCGCCTCGTCGATCGAGCGCACGCGGTTGCTTACGTAATAAATCTGCCCGCCCCGCGCGAGCTCGCGGCGAATCGCGCCGCTCACGATGTCGGGATCCCACTCGCCCACGTGCACCTCGACCGGCCGTCGCTCGTCAGGCGGCGTCAGGATGAGCGACATGTCGCGCACCCCCGAAAGCGACATCTGCATCGTGCGCGGAATCGGCGTCGCCGACAGCGTCAGCACGTCAATCGACTCGCGCAGGTTCTTGAGCTGTTCCTTGTGCCCGACCCCGAAGCGTTGCTCTTCGTCGATGATGACGAGCCCCAGGTCATGCGGGTTCACGTCGCGCGACAGCAGCCGGTGCGTGCCGACGAGCACCTGCACGTCGCCTTCCGCGAAACCCTCGAGCGCCGCTTTCTGCTGCGCAGGCGTGCGGAAGCGCGACAGCACCTCGACGCGCACGCCGAACGGCTCGAAACGCTCGCGGAAGTTCGTGTAGTGCTGCTGCGCGAGAATCGTCGTCGGGCAGAGCACCATGACCTGCTTGAGGTCCTGCGTCGCCTTAAACGCGGCGCGCAGCGCGACCTCCGTCTTGCCGAAACCGACATCACCGCAGATGAGGCGGTCCATCGGCCGCCCCGATTGCATGTCGGCCTTCACATCGGCGATTGCGGCGAGCTGGTCGGGCGTTTCTTGATAGGGGAACGACTCTTCCATCTCGCGCTGCCACGGCGTGTCGGCGCTGAAGCGGAAACCCTGCACGGCAGCGCGGCGCGCGTAAACGTCGACCAGGTCGAACGCGAGCTTCTTCGTCGCCTTGCGCGCCCGCGTCATCGCCCGCGACCAGTCGGCCGTGTTCAAGCGCGTGAGTCGCGGCTCGCCGCCTTCCGGCCCGACATATCTCGTGACCCGGTCGAGCTGCTCGACCGGCACGTAAAGCTTGTCGCCCTCGGCATATTCGATGAGCAGGTAATCGCGGCGCGTCCCATCGACGTCCTGCTGCACGAGCCCCGTGAAATGTCCGATGCCGTGCGCCGCGTGCACGACGAAGTCGCCCGGCGCATAAGGGAACGTAATCTCAGTGATGTCGATGTGGCGCGTCGGCTTGTGCGCAGAGGCACCCTGCGTGTCCGACACGCTGATCATCGCGAGCTTCGCCTTCGGGATGATCATGCCGAGCGGGATCTCGACGTCGACCACGTTCACGACGCCCTGCTTGAGGCGGCGCTTTCTGATTTCCAGCGAGACGCTCTCGTCCGACACGCGCAAAGCAGCCTCGCGGGAAAGCGCGTTGTCCTGACGGGTCGGCGCTTCGTCTGCCTCGACCTCCTCCAGCACGTCGAGGCGCTCGGCAATCGGCAGCCCCTGCTCAACGAACGCGAGCTTCATGTCCTGGCGCGCGCGGAAGTTCGGCGCCGAGAACACAATCGTGAAATTGCCGTCGACGAGCTGGCGCAGGCGCCCGTAAAGCTTGTCGGGATGTCCTGCGACCTCCACGCGCTTGACCGGCAGCTCGTCGTCGATCGAACCGCCGACGCGCATGAGCGACAAATAAGTCGCGCGCTGCCCGCGCCCGAAGTTCATCTGCGTGGGCTCGGCGAAAAGCCCGGCGAGCGTGATGTTGCTCCCGCGCGCCTCCTCCGCGATCTCCTCGGACGCATGCATCGCGTCGTCGAACAGCGACTTCGGTTCGATCAGGCTCGTCAACGTGTCGGCGCTCGCATAGTCGCCGAGCGTGACGGTCGTGTCATAAAGATAGGGCAGCAGCGCCTCGGCGCCATCGAAATGCAGGCCGCCTTCGAGTTGCTCGAGCAGTTCGCGCAAGGCCGGGTTGGTGCGCGCCGGACGCTTGAGCTGGCTCGCCGCGCGCGCGACCATCTTCGGCGTGCTCAGGAACTCGCGCACGGCATAGACCCTCACCTCGTCGAGCGCGGAAATAGTCTGTCCCGTCGATGGGACAATGCGGCGAATCTCGTCGAGCTCGTCGCCGAAAAAGTCAAGCCGCACCGGAAATGCCAGATTCCCGGGAAACACGTCGATGACGCCGCCGCGCACGCAGAACGTGCCCGGTCCGTCGAGCTCGCCCGTGTTCTCGAAGCCCCGCTCCTCCAGGGCGCGCGCCACGTCGTCGAACTCGGCAAGGCCCAGCTCGCCGGCGCACGGCATGTCCGCGATCTCGCATCCCGCCTTGAACACGAGCGGCACATGCACGCCCGCCTCGGCCGGCGGCATCTCGCGCAGGAGCGCGCGGGCCGACGCCACGACGACGACGTTTTCACCCCGGGCGAGCTTGTCGGCGATCTGCAGCCGCCGCGCCACCTGCCGCGCATCGACGCCCTGCGCCGCAAACGGTCGGTCGTCGCGTTCCGGGAAATGGAAGACGCGCTCGTCACCGAGATAGGCCCCGACGTTGCGCGTGAACGCAGCCGCCGCGTCTTCGCCTGCCACCACGACGAGAGTTGGCTGCGGTGCATGCGCGAACCGCGCCGCCACCATGAACGGCCGCGCCGACGCCGCCACCCCGAGCGTCGCGTCCTCACCCGCATCGAGCTTGCCCCAGAAAACCTCGAGCGCCTCGGAGCGCTCGAGGGCATATGTCAAAGAATCAATCAGCATGCGCCTATTGTAACGGCTCGAAGAAGCCGTCAGATATTGCCCAGAATCACCGTTTCCAAATGTTGACCGGCGACCTCGGCGAGCTGCCGCAGCACGGCAGCCGGCGTCGGCCCGGAGAGCTTCATGCGATGGCAAGGGAAAAACCGCGTCAGGTGGTAAGGAATCGCCGGGTCGAGCGAAGCGAGCCAGCGCGCCATCGCATCGACCTGCTCGGCGTCATCGGACAGGCCGGGAACGACGAGTGTTGTGACTTCCAGATGACAGCCCGGCGCCGCCGCGAGCGCCTCGATCGTGCGCTTCGCAGCCGCAAAGTCGCCGCCGAGCGTGCGATAGGCGTCTTCGGAAAAGCACTTCAAGTCGATGTTCGCCGCGTCAATAAGCGGGGCGATCTCGGCGACGACCTCCTCGGAAGCCATCCCGTTCGAGACGAGCACGTTCACCAATCCGCTCTCATGCGCGAGCGCGCCCGTGTCGCGCACGAACTCCCAGCAAATGAGCGGCTCGTTATAGGTGTAAGCGATGCCGATGCAGCGCGGATCGCTCGCGCGCAGGTCAAGCGCCATCTCGACAACCTTCTCGGGCGAGGTCTCATGCCAGGTGGTGTCGCCGGCCCCGGCCTGCGCGATCGAGGCGTTCTGGCAGAACTGGCAGCGCATGTTGCAGCCATAGCTTCCGAGCGAAAGCACGGTCGAGCCGGAACGCCACCGCGCAATCGGCTTCTTCTCAATCGGGTCGAGCGCGAGCGACGTGATGCGGCCGTAAGATTCCGACACGACTTCGCCGCCGCGCGCCCGCCGCGCGCGGCACCGTCCGAGCTGCCCGCCGGCAAGTTCACACGCATGAGGGCATGTCCTGCACGTCGCCATCGCTTCCCCTCCTCGCCCCCGTAGGGGCGGGCTATTGCCCGCCCGCCTGCCACGGCCGACGGGCGCCCCGTAGGGGCGGGCTATTGCCCGCCCGCCACCGTCAATCCAGCTCTTCGTAACGCACGACCTCAAACCGCTCGAGCTCCACGTCCACATCGGCCGGATCGATGCCCGCCTTCAGCTTCGCAATGCGCAGCTGCTCGGCAACCGTGTCGACGCCATCGAGGTCCGGAAGCAACAAACCGCGCTTCCACCCCTGCGTGACGATGACGCCGAATCGCTTCGGGTCGAGCTCATCAGGCGAATCGATCGGCTCAGCGTCGCCAAGCACGTTGACGGAATACTCAAGGAAATCAAGCTCATCGGGTCGCACCGGCGGAAAACGCGGATCGCGGCTGCACGCGCTGATGCCGTTCTGGACAATCTCCTCAGCAATCGAGTCGCACGTCGCCGCAATCGTCCCGATGCACCCGCGCAACTCGCCATGCTCGTGCAGCGACACGAACACCCCCGCACGCCGCTCGAGCAACTCTCTCGGCACGTCGTCGGGCAGCTCAACCGCACGCCCCGTCCGCACGAAAGCCTCGACCGTCATCCTCGCCAACCTGACAGCATCATGAGACAACGCATCCGTAGCCCGTTGTCCTACCGGGCCCGCATCCCGTTGCCTCACTTTGCAAGTCGCCACGGCATACCCAACGCCGAACGGCCCTTCGTTCGACAGCAGCTCAGCCTCGACGTCCAACCCGTCGAGCGCGCCGGCCATGATCTGAAACGACCGCAGCCCGCATTCGGCTGCAGCCTCGCAAAACGCCTCGTCGAAACCGAACAGACCATTCAAGTCTCCCGACTCAAAAATCTCGCCGATACGCTCGTCGAACACGGGCCCTTCCGGTGCGAAGCCATAAGGGCCGTCCGCCAGCAGCTTGTGCGACAAGTCGCCGCTCGCGATGAAGCCCACGCGTCGACCGAGCGCGCCGGCCGCCTGTGCGATAACGCGCCCGAACGCGCGATGCGTCTCGAACGAAAGCCCCGACAGCCCGATGCGTACGATCGGGCACGGCAACGCACCGCCCGCCGCTTCGCGCACAAAATGAAGCGGCACGAACGTCGCATGGTCCATGTCGTCTCGGTAAAGCTCGCTGCCGCCAGCAAGAATCCCGGCCGCGTTCGCCCGCTCGACGATCGCGCGTGCCAGCTCGACGTCGCACTCGGCATGAATGCGCGCGTCCGACGCATTGAACCGCGCCATGCTGCCGTCGAGCGCCGCGTCGGTCGTCACATGAAACGCGTCGCGGAACAACGGCGCGTGCGGCGACGTCACCACCAAGCAGTCCGGCGACTGCGCAAGCAACCACACGCACGCCCGCCGATACGCATCGACCGTCGCCTGAATGCGCCGCTCGTCCCCGCGCCCCACCGCCGGCACGATGAGCGGCGGATGCGGCACCGCAATTGCCCCCACAACACCCATGACCGCCTCCATCTCACGAAACTTGAAAGCAGCTCCTTTCTCCCATTTTAGTGGAACAAGCCACCTCTGCGTCCACATGCTCACCCTCCTCGACTCGCACTACCCGCAAAAACTTGCAGAAAGCCCGATGCGCTCTGCAAGTTTTTACGGGTAGTACACCCAACCGGAAAAGCGACAACGCAGTGAGCTGGGATAACGCAAATTGCGCGCACACACGAAAGCCGTTTTGCGGCCAAAATCCAGTCCTAACCGAAAAAACTTGCAGACGAACGAGCGGGTTTTGCAAGTTTTTGCGGATAGTAAGGGTTTCGGCGCGGCGAGACGCTAGCGGCCACGCAGCGGAGCGGCAGTCCTGTAAAATGACCCAATCTGAAACGATGCATTAATGAGACGCTATGCCAGGCATGGTGTCTCATCCGAAACGACACGCGGGAGGTTTTCATGGCGGAGTTCATTTACGTTCTCGACAAGGCGCGCAAAGCGCATGGCGACAAGGTCATCCTCGACGACGTGACGCTGGCGTTCTTGCCGGGCGCGAAGATCGGTGTCGTGGGACCGAACGGCATGGGCAAGTCGACGCTGCTAAAGATCATGGCCGGCCTCGAGGAAGTCAGCAACGGCGAGGCGCGCCTGACGCCCGGCTTCACGGTGGGGCTGCTCCAGCAGGAGCCGCCGCTCGACGACGACAAGACGGTGCGCGAGAACGTGGAGCAGGCGTTCGCCGATACGCTCGCGAAGGTGGCGCGCTTCAACGAGATCGGCGCGGAGATGGCCGAGCCTGACGCCGACTTCGACGCGCTCATGGACGAGATGGGCAAGCTGCAAGACGCCATCGACGCGGCCAACGGCTGGGACCTCGACTCGCAGCTCTCGCAGGCGATGGACGCGCTGCAATGTCCCGACCCTGACGCTCCGGTGAGCGTCCTGTCCGGCGGCGAGCGCCGCCGCGTGGCGCTCTGCCGCCTGCTGCTCGAAGCGCCTGACCTGCTGCTCCTCGACGAGCCGACGAACCACCTCGACGCCGAGTCGGTGCTCTGGCTCGAGCAGTTCCTCGCGACCTACCCCGGCGCCGTGCTCGCCGTCACGCACGACCGTTACTTCCTCGACAACGTGGCCGAGTGGATCTGCGAGGTCGACCGCGGCACGCTCTACCCCTACAAAGGCAACTACTCGACCTATCTCGAGACGAAGGCCGCGCGCCTCGAGCTCGAGGGCGCGCAGGACAAGAAGCGCGCGAAGAAGATGAAATCCGAGCTCGAGTGGGTGCGCTCCGGTGCGAAGGCCCGCCAGGCAAAGGGTAAGGCGCGCCTCGAGCGTTACGAGCAGATGGCCGCCGAAGCCGCCGCGCGCAAGGACATCGACTTCACCGAGATTCACATCCCGGCCGGCCCGCGCCTCGGCAACAAGGTGCTCGAGGCCGACCACCTGCACAAGGCGTTCGGCGACCGCGTGCTCATCGACGACCTCTCGTTCTCACTGCCACGCAACGGCATCGTGGGCGTCATCGGCCCGAACGGCGTCGGCAAGACGACGCTGTTCCGCATGATCGTCGGCGAAGAGCAACCCACGAGCGGCACGCTCGAGCTCGGCGAAACCGCGCAGCTCTCCTATGTCGACCAGAACCGCGCGGGCATCGACCCTGACAAGAACGTGTGGGAGGTCGTGTCGGGCGGGCTCGACTTCATGCAGGTCGCAGGTACCGAGGTGCCGAGCCGTGCCTACGTGGCGGCCTACGGCTTCAAAGGCAGCGACCAGCAGAAGCCGGCCGGCGTTCTGTCGGGCGGCGAGCGCAACCGTCTGAACCTCGCGCTCACGCTGAAGCAGGGCGGCAACCTCCTGCTCCTCGACGAGCCGACCAACGACCTCGACACCGAGACGCTCGCCTCGCTCGAGGAAGCGCTCAACGAGTTCTCGGGCTGCGCCGTCATCACGAGCCATGACCGCTTCTTCCTCGACCGCGTCGCGACGCACATCCTCGCTTGGGAGGGCACCGACGAGAACCCCGGCGCATGGTATTGGTTCGAGGGCAACTTCGAGGCCTATCAGGAGAACCGCATCGCCCGCCTCGGCGCGGAGGCCGCCAAGCCGCATCGCCTCCACCGCAAGTTGACGCGCGACTAACAGGAGCCCGACAAAAACACGTTATGGTGTCATTCTATAGACCTACATTTTTGTAGGTCTATAGTTAGCCAACACCCTCAAGAGCGAATTTAGGGTGTTGCCATGACTAACAGGGCAGAATTCGACGGAGCACGAAAAGCGTTCGGAGAGCGCCTGCGCTCGATGCGCAAGGAACAGAAAATGACCGTGCGCGGGTTTGCACTCATGGTCGGCCTCAGCAAGGACTACATCATCGACCTCGAATACGGCCGCAAGTCGCCCACGTTCGACACCATCGTGAAGATCTCCGCCGGGCTCGACGTCAGCCCATCTGAACTCCTCCGCGGCATCGGCGAACCCCCGAGCAACGGGAACTCCGCACCGGAGTATTACCACACGAAACTCTAGCCAGCAGGACAATGCAGAGGAGCACGTTTTGTTCCGCGACCTGTCATCCTGAGCAAAGCGAAGAATCTCGACCCATCAAGCCAAGCAGGAGATCCTTCGCCTCCGGCTTAGGATGACATGAGGGCGGCTCAGGATGACAGCCTTGGGAGGTCGTTCACTCCACTGACTTCAGCGACTCGACCATGCTCACACGGTTGAGCTTCGGGCGCATCGTGAGCGCGACGATTGCAGAAAACGCCATCGTTATGACGAACGACAAGACAAAGCTCGCTGGCTCGATAGAGCGACCGAACATCATCTGGGGAGTCTCGGCCGCACCAGCGATATAAGCCGAGAGAGGCACACCGATCACGCAACCGACCAGCGCGCCGATGAGCGCCATCACGATAATCTCGCGGAAGATATAGCCGCTCACCTCGCGTCGCGTGAACCCGAGCACTTTGAGCGTCGCGATTTCGCGAATGCGCTCGCCGATATTGATGTTAGTCAAGTTGTAAAGCACGACGAACGCAAGCGCCGCCGACAGCAAGATGACGACCAGGATCACCTTGCCCATGAGCGCAAGCATGTCCTCATAGGTCGCAACCTTTTCCGAAACGAAGCTCACCGTGCTCACGCCGTCAATGGCAAGCAGCTCGTCGCCGAACGCGACCGGGTCAGCATCGGCGGCGAGCTTCACATAGGCCAAATCGAAACTCGGTTCCTCGCCGAACGCACTGCGAAACCCGTCGGGGAGCAAGTAAGCGTAATGTCCCAGGTAATTCTCGACGATGCCGCCCACGACGAACACGCGGCCTTCGCCGGTCGCGTCGCCGACGTCGTTCTCATCAAACAGCATCACCTCATCGCCGACATGCAGCCCGAGCGTCTCGGCCGCTTTCTCGGTCAGCGCGATCTCCTCCCCTTCGAGCACGACAGGCGCACCGCTCGTCCGGTCGCGCAACGTCACGAAATCATCCAGCGCAGCCGCGTCTTCGGGCACGACAACCTCGACGCGCAAGTCGTCATCGGGCCCGACTGCAATCAGGTTGAAGTCATCGACCGCCAGCCGCCCGGCGACCTCATCGGAATCCAAAACCGCCGTCACCTTTTCACGCGCCTCATGCGAAGCATCAGCGTCCACGCGCACGGCAGCATCGTAATTGACGAGCTCGCCATATTGATTCGAAACGACCGCGCCAACGGCATCGCGCAACCCGAATCCGACCATCAAGAGCGCCGTGCACCCGGCCACGCCGATGACGGCCATGAAGAAACGCCGCTTGTAACGCAGGAGATTGCGCGCCGTCACCTTTCGCGAGAACGTCATGCGCGACCACAGCGGACGGATGTATTCGAGGAAGATGCGTTTTCCGGCTTTCGGCGTGCGTGGCAACATGAGCGCCGCCGGCTTCTCGCGCAGGCTCGCTGCAGCGGCGCCCCAGGTCGCCAACACCGTGACGCCAAGAGAAATCCCGATGGCCTGCGCTGCAACCGGCGCGTCGATTGGCGTCGGGGTCGTCGGAACCGCATAGGTGACCTGATAAGACGTCATGATGAACCACGGGAGCAACTGGCCGAGCACGACAACGCCAACGACGGCGCCGAGCCCGCTCGCAAGCGCACCGTAAACGAGGTATTTCACCGTGATCCGCCCGCGCCCATAACCAAGCGCTTTGTGCGTTCCAATTTCGAGCCGCTCCTCATCGACCATGCGCGTCATGCTCGTGAGCGACACGAGCGCGGCCACCAAGAAGAACATGAACGGCAGGAACGCTGCGATTTGTTGGATGCCATCAGCGTCGGAGGCAAGCGCGGCCGCGCCCGCGTTCTTCGAGCGGTCCATCACGAACACGTCGGGCCGCTCGACGTCTTCGGCCCACCCGAGCCCCACCGACATCTCCTGGATGCGCCCGACGAGCTGTTCGTTCAACTCATCTTTCACCGTGTCATATCGCTCGTCAGCCAGCTCGCCCGCAACGTCTTCCACGTGCTGCTTCACCACGTCAACAGCCTCCGCATATGCAGACGTCTCCCACTGCAGGTCGCGCGCCGCCGGCACTGAAAGATAGGCAACCGAGTAAGGCATGTCGTCGGAAAACGCGCTTGCAGGCACGTAAAGGTAGAGCTCGACCTGGCCGGTTCCAAGCGTCGTCGACCCCATCTGGTCGAAGTGGGCGTAAGCGGGCGAGTTCACGAAACCCGTCACCTTGAACCGGGTCTGCGCGAACGAGTCGTCGAGCTCGCCCGCCGTCTTCTCGACCTCGATTTCATCGCCGACCGTGACACCGAGCTCGTCAACCGCCCCGATGCCGACAACGCATTCATCATCGGCAGCAGGCCATGCGCCTTCGACCAACGTCGGCTCATTCAGGCGTCCGTCGCCCATCGGCAGCGACTCAACATTCGCCACGTGGCTGTCCTCGCCCACGAGCACCATCGCATCCGCCTGGCGCGCGGGCTCGACTTCGCCAACGCCCTCCACACCGCGCAGGATGTCGAGGCTCCCGTCATCGAGCCCGAGCGTCGTCACGACGCTGATGTCATAAAGGTTGCCCTCATCGAAGAACTCATCGCCCGCAATCCGCATATCCGGCGCCGACATCCGCAAGCCGGCATAGAACCCGGCCCCCAGAAGCGAGATGACGACGATGGCAAGAAAACGACCCGCCGACCCCCGGATCGACCGCACGATCTCCTTGTTGAACGCGCTTTTCATGCGTCCATACTAACAAAACGGAACGGAGGAAACTCCCCCGTCCCGTTTCGCTTGCGTTATCTCTCGGAAACGCGCTTACACGATGCCCTGGGCGATCATCGCGTCGGCAACCTTCTTGAAGCCGGCGATATTCGCGCCCGCGACGTAGTTCTCGTCGAGGCCATATTCCTTCGCGGCGTCGTCGCACGCGTGGTAGATGCTGCGCATAATGCCCTGCAGCTTCTCGTCGACTTCCTCGAACGTCCACGACAGATGCTCCGCGTTCTGCGACATCTCGAGGCCCGAGGTCGCCACGCCACCGGCATTGGCGGCCTTTCCCGGGAAGAACGCGACGCCGTTCTTCTGCAGGTAATCCGTCGCCTCGAGCGTGGTCGGCATGTTCGCGCCCTCGCCGACAATCTTGCAGCCGTTCGCGACGAGCTTCTCAGCGTCCTCGAGCAGCAGCGTGTTCTCGCGAGCGCACGGCAGCGCGATGTCGCACTTAACGCCCCACACGCCGCGGCCGTCCTCCTCATGCCATTCGGCGTTCGGACGATGGTCGGTATACATCGCGAGGCTCACGCCCTTGTCGTGGCCGGAGCGCTTCGCGTTGTAAATTGCCTCGAGCGCCTCGACGCTGATGCCCTCGGGGTCATAGACCCAGCCCTTGGTGTCGGAGCAAGCGACCGTCTTGCCGCCGAGCTCCTCGACCTTCTGGATCGCGTAAATCGCCACGTTGCCGGAGCCGTGCACGACCACGGTCTTGCCCGCGAACGAGTCGCCGTGGCACTTCAGGTATTCGTCGACGAAGTAAACCAGGCCGTAGCCGGTTGCCTCGGTGCGGGCGAGCGAGCCGCCGAACGACAGGCCCTTGCCCGTCAGCGTGCCCGTCCACTCGTTGCGCAGGCGCTTGTATTGACCATACATGTAAGCAACCTCGCGGCCGCCCACGCCCAGGTCACCAGCCGGCACATCGGTGTCGGGGCCGATGTGACGCTGCAGCTCGGTCATGAACGACTGGCAGAAGCGCATGACCTCCATGTTCGACTTGCCCTTCGGGTCGAAGTCGGAGCCGCCCTTGCCGCCGCCCATCGGCAGCGTCGTGAGGCTGTTCTTGAAGACCTGCTCGAAGCCGAGGAACTTCAGCATGCCGAGGTAGACCGTCGGATTGAAGCGCAGGCCGCCCTTGTAAGGGCCAATCGCGCTGTTGAACTGCACGCGGAAGCCGCGGTTCACCTGGATCTTGCCCTCGTCGTCGACCCACGGGACGCGGAACATGATGACGCGCTCCGGCTCGACCATGCGCTCGAGAATCGCGTTCTCCTGGTAAATCGGATCGCTCTCGACCACGACGCGCAGCGACTCGAGCACCTCGGTGACCGCCTGGATGAACTCAGGCTCGTTGTCGTTCTTCGCCTTGACGTCCGCGAGGACGTCGTCTACATAGGACATGCGGATCTCCTTTTCTCCGTTCCTAATCCTGACTGCTTGAAAATTCTAGGGTCCTGTCCGAGCGCCCGTGGTTTCGGGCATGTTAACTCTGGTGGGGTGCCGAAGGCGGAAACCGTGCTCTAAGATGACCATTCTTGGTTACAATACCCCTTTGAGAGAACGGGGGCTTCATCATGGCGTTGGAAATGGAACTCGACTATCGACTGCGATGGCTTGATTTCGACCGGTTCGGGCGGATTCAACCAGTCGCGGTGCTCGACATGTGCCAAGACGTCGCCACGCTGCACGCCGAGCGCATGGGCATCGGACGCAGCCGCATGATCGAAAGCGGCGTGTTCTGGGCGGTCATCCGTGCAAAATATGAAATCGTTCGCGCGCCCGAGTATTTCCAGACCGTGCGCGTGAAGACCTGGCCGCATTCTCCGTCGCGTTTCTCGTTCCAGCGCGATTTCCTGATAACGGACGCCGAAAGCGGTGAAGCGCTTGTCAAGGCGACGAACGAATGGGTGCTCGTCGACTTCGAAACACGCAAGTTCGCGAAAATGAAGGAGCATTACGACGGACCGGACGACTTCTCCGACGAGCGGCTGTTCGAAGGGCGCATGCGCAAGATCGCATCGTTCGACGAGGGCAACCGACCCATTCATGTGGTGACGCCCGCATTCAGCGACATCGACCTGAACGGACACGTGAACAACGCACGCTATCCGGTATTCGTCGTGGACGCGCTGAATCCCGGCGAGAATTGCACGATTCGCGCCATGCAGATCGACTACCGGCAAGAGGTGCTGCCCGGCGCGCCGCTCGCCATGCACACGCTCGTCGAGGATGGCCGCGCCCTGTTGAAAGGCGTGCGCGAAGACGGCGAGATCGCGTTCGCCTGCGACATCGAGCTGGCATAGCACATGGCGCGAGAGTCATTAAAATCGAAGCGGGAACGGGCGCTCGAGGTGTGCGAGCGCATGGGGGCGCATTACCCCGACGCGCAGCCGGCGCTCGACTTCGGGGGCGACCCGTTCCGGCTGACAATTGCCGTGCTGCTGTCGGCGCAAACGACCGACGCCGCCGTGAACAAAGTCACGCCGGTCCTGTGGAAACGCTATCCGCGCATCGAGGATCTGGCGGCGGCGGACCCGAGCGACGTTGCAGAGATCATCCGGTCTATCGGGTTTTTCAACACGAAATCAAAGAACTGCGTCAAGTGCGCGCAGATGGTGCTCGCAGACTTCGGCGGCGAGGTTCCGCAGTCGATGGAGGAGCTGCAGCGCTTGCCCGGCGTCGGGCGCAAGACGGCCAACATCGTGATGAACGCGGGGTTCGGCCAGGTCGAGGGCATCGCAGTCGACACGCATGTGTTCCGCATCGCGCACAAGCTGAAGCTCTCGAACGCCAAGGACCCGTCGACAACCGAGCAGGATTTGCTCAAGATCATCCCGCCCGACCTCTGGGGGCCTGTCAACCATCAATGGATTCTGTTCGGCCGCGAAGTATGCAACGCAAAACGGCCTGCGTGCGGCGAATGCTTCCTCGCAGACGTGTGCCCAAGCTGCGGGAAGTAAGATCATGGCTTTGTTTGACCTGTTTCTAATCGCCGTCGGGCTGTCGATGGACGCGTTCGCCGTGTCTGTCGGCAAAGGCCTGTCGATGCGCCGCCTGAACCTGGGGCAAGCGCTTGTCATCGCGCTATTCTTCGGCGGGTTCCAGGCGCTGATGCCTTTCCTGGGGTGGCTCCTCGGCGCTCAGTTCACGACGATCGTGGACGCATTCGCGGGCTGGATCGCGTTCATGCTGCTCGCGTTCGTCGGCGGGAAGATGATCTGGGACGCGCTTCGCGAAGGCGAGAAACAAGACGTTGACTCGGACGGGTTCCGGCTCGATTTGCGCGAGCTGTTCGCGCTCGCCATCGCCACGAGCATCGACGCGTTCGCTGCCGGCGTCGCGTTCGCATTGCTTGAAGTGAACATCGCGTTCGCCTGCAGCTTCATCGGAGCGACGACGTTCCTGCTGTCGTTTGCCGGCGTCGCCGTCGGGCATCAATTCGGCAACCGCTGGGAGAAACCCTCCGCCATCGTCGGCGGCATCGTGCTGATTTTGATCGGCTTGAAGACCTTGCTCGGAATGTAGCATGGATACTTAGCGCCGTCGTCGCGCGCCCAACCACGGCAGATGGGCGGGCAATAGCCCGCCCCTACGAGACGATCAGCCACAATTCCTCGTTCAAGGCATCATGAGGCCGGCTTCTTCGTGGAAGAAGCCCTCGGCGATGAGTTCCTGCAAGACGGATTCGAACGTCGCTACATCGACGGCATCGCGTCCGGCATTTTGCTCGGTCGCATTCAAGTCGGCAAAGAGGTCAGCACGCGAAACGCCTTCGGGAGATGCGAGGACCCGCTTGAGCAAGTTGCTGCGCTTCTGGCGGCGAGAACCCTCGAACGCGCTCTGGCGGGCGTAATGCGCCGAGCGACGAGACGGGTTCACGCCGCTCGTCTTCAAATGCGCGCCGTAATCGAGGAGGGCGTAATACCAGCCGCGCGGGTCTTGAACGGGGCATGCGTCGGCGACATAGGGAAGCAGCTCCTTGTCGGACACCCCCTCTTCCCCGGGGAACAACTCATGGAGAAACACACTGCGCACGTTCGTCTCAAGGTAGACGGCGGGCTGCTGATAGGCGAACGCGACGATTCCGGCGGCCGTCGCGGGCCCGATGCCGGGAAGGGAGAGCAACTCGTCATAGGCGCGCGGCAGCTCGCCCATGCGTTCGGCGGAACACTGCTCGCAGGCACGCTTCAGCGCAAGGGCACGGCGGTTGTAGCCGAGTCCTTGCCACGCGTCGAGCACCACCGCCGTGTCGGCAGCCGCGAGCGCGTCAACCGTCGGAAACAGCTCGAGCCATCGCGGCCAATAGTTCAACACGCGCGCAACCTGCGTTTGCTGCAGCATCACTTCAGACACGAGCACCGCATAAGGGTCGTCGACGTTGCGCCATGGAAGGTCGCGGTAATGCTCGGAGCCACACGCGCGCACGCGAGCAGTGAACTCGTCGCGCGAAAGCGGGAGACCGGCCCAAGAAGCAGGTGGCACGTTATTCAACCGAACCGTCCATCAAGTCTTCCAGATTGTCGAGCTCGGCACGGAAATCCTTAATGACCTCGTCCTCGATTGCGCGGTATTCCTCCGAATCGAGCGGCTGCCAAGCAGCGAGCTTGTCATAGATGTTCTGAGGCGTGACCGGCACATACATGCGCTCGACCAATCCCGTCTTATAGGCTTCCTCGACCGCTGCTCGCGCCGTCATGTAAAGGTCGTTGCGCGGCAGGCCCACCGAAAGACGCGTGAGCGCCGCACGGTCGAGCTCGCGCATGGAAGGATGGTCGCGCATGATCTCGGCCCAGATCTCGTCGCGCTCGTGGTCGGTCGGCAGCTCGATATCGATGATGGAAATCGGCTCGAGCAGCTCGTAGAAGAACGGGTCGACCTCCCCTTGCGTCGTCGCGGTCGCAAGAACGTAGACCTCGGGATCCTCGACAGCCGAGCGGATGAGGCTAATCGCCTCGCGCGCCCCACGCGACATGTTTGCCATAACGAACCCGGCGAGCCCCTCGACCCCCTCGGGAACCTGCGGAATCACCCACATGTCGAGATCCTCGACGATCAGGATGCCCGGACCGGCGAAGCGGTTCTGCGCGTGGTTCATGCGCGGGCGGCTGTCGCCCTGCACCGAAACGCAAAGCACCGGCGCACCCTGGACCCCCTCCTCCATCGACATGCGAAGAAGCGGCAGGCCGATTTCGCCCGCCGTCGCTTCCACGAACCGCGAAGCGTCCTCGATGACCGGCGCGCGGAACAGCATCGTGTCGAGCGCCGGCATGCGGTCGATGCCGTGACGCGCGTTCATCATCTGGATGAAGTTGCGGAAACCCGGCTCGCGCTGCAGGCCAATTCCCATGTCGCGCATAAGCGAGACAACCTCGTCGTAACCGACGAGCGAACGGTAATTCGGCGCCTTGGACTTTTCTGGCTCGACCGTGGGCATCGACGGCAGGTCGGCCGACGGCTTCGCGAGCGCGCCCGCCGGCTCCTCGGGCTTCGCGCTCTCGGACTCCGCTTTGGCAGCCTCGCGCGCCGCCTCGGACTCAGCCGCGCGATCCTTGTCGCGCGTGAAGATGTAAGACCCGCTGCCGTCGTTCGTCGCGGCGTGATAGCTCGTGCCGACCGAGCTCGTGTTCAACGAATCATAAGGATTGAACTCGGGCGACGCATTGCCCATGCCGACGTGACCGGGCTTGCTCTTCGGCCGCTCGGGAAGTTCCGGAACATCCGGCTCTGCATCGGGGCCATGCTGCGCATCGATGGGAACGCCCTCCCCGGAATTGCCGGATTCGCTCGGCTTGCCCAGCTTGGAAATCGCTTCAGCCATGTTGGCGGCATGCGCATGCGGCAGCGAGATGCTCTCGACTTTCACGATGGACGCCTCGCCGTCGATGAAATCCTGCGAGATCATCTCGGCCATGTCCTGGAGCTCTTCGCGCGAGAAGCCATATTCCTCGAGGCGGTCAAGCGCCAAATCCTGCAGCTTGTTCGCATGCTGGGCGATTTCCTCGCCGGTGAGGAACGGCTCGAGCTTCTCGAAGACATACTCCGCCATCGAGCGCTCTTTCAAGTCGCACGCGAGGTTCCACGCCTCGCGCAGACCGGCGATGGCCATGCCGTCAGGAATGTCCGGGTCGACGACCGCGCGCTCATAGGCCGCCAGGTAAAGATGCATACCAAGCACGAGGTCGCCCGCCTCGCAGGCCGCAACCGCACGCTTAAGGTATTCGCTGTAAGATTCGCTGCAATTACTCTGATTTGATAGGTCTGCCATACTCAGACCTCCTTGTCACGCTCGCTTTTGCCTCATTATCTCACGGAACATATTGCCGGGGCGTAACATCGACCGAATGTGATAATAAAACGTTTCCAAACAGTTGACCCGCCCCCGCCACCCTGAGCAGGGCGCAAAATCGACGGAAGGCGGGATTACTTGTCTTTCGGAACGTCGATTTCCCAGTCGAGGACGGGCCAGCCTTCTTCTTTGGCGATCCTGGACATGCCCGTATTGGGCGTGACGGCAAAGGGACGCGTCGCGGCGGCGAGCAGCGGTCGGTCGGAGTGGTGATCGGCATAGGCATAGGCGATTTCCCAGTTGCCCTCGCCGTAATGCCCGTCGCACCAGTGACGCAGCGCGACCATCTTCTCGTCGCCCTCGATCGGCCGGCCCTCGACCTCGCGCGTGTAGGTCCCGTCTTCGGCGACTTTCATGCGCGTCGAAATCTGATAGTCGAACGGGTGGCTCTCCATCGCGCGCAGCACGATGGGCTCGAAGCTTGCCGACACGACGATGACCTCGCAGCCCTCGTCGCGGCACTTCCGCATGGCCTCATCGGCCTGCGGGCGAAAGCGCTTCGCGATGTACTTGTCGTAGAACTCGGTCAGGTAGGCGTCGACTTCCTCGCGCGGCTTGCCCTCGAACGCCTTGAACACTTGACCGCGCACCCACGCCTCGTTCTGCGGAAGGTGCCACTTGTAGGCAATCCCCCAGAAGCCGATTTTCAGCGAGGTGATCGGCGAGATCCTGTGCTCGAAGATGAGCCGGTTGACGAGCCATGACGGCGACGAGCCCTCGATGGACGTCCCATCGAAGTCGAACACTGCGATCTTCACTTTTTCAGTTGCTTGATTTTCCATGCGTGCATTTTAGCAATTGACGAATCGACTCCCAAGCAGCGACTTCAGGTTGCTTGCAGAAAACACGAGTAAGGTTTGCCCTGCGGACGGGCGAAAGCAGGTGATTCACATGGACCGGAAACGCAGCAAGGACACCTTGAGGAACATGATTGCCAGCTGGAGAAGCGGGCGTCGCTATTCCTATCTCGACTGCATGCGCGATGCCGTGCCCGTCCCGGCGGGGCTGAACGGAAGCACGCTTTACCACTTGCTCCTGGTGGGCGGGCTCGTGGCAATCGAAGTCACGACCAGCGGGTTCGAACAAGCGGGGGCGAGCTTCTTCGAGCATTCGCTTTGACTGTATCCGCTCGTATTCTGCATCGCGTTTCTCGTGCATGTCTTCGTCGGCGTTCCACTCGCGAATTTCTTGGCGCCGCGGCTCGCAGGCAAGCGGCTCGGCAGCTTCGCGCGCGGGGCAGCCGCGACAGCGCTGAACGTGTGCGCGACATCGCCGGTCACGAACTTGGTCGCCACGGCGCTGTTCGTCAATCCAGATGACTTCGCGACCGCTTATGTCGCAGCGTTGTCGACCACGATGCCGACGACGATGCTCGCGAGCTTCTTCATCGTGGGGCCGGCCGTGAAGCTCGTGTTCCACAATCGCATCTCCCCCGTCGGCGGCCTGCGTGCGCTGCAGGCGATGGAGCAACATGCACCCTCGGTCGCGCGGCTGCTCGGATCGTAGGTGCGCGCGTCTTGAGGAGCGCCGACCGTTTTGCAACTCGTGTTGGAATAGGGGGATAGCGCACGGGCGAGCGCAAACGACAGCCTTGGAAGCTATGGGGCAAGGTTTCGCAATCACTCGGAGAACTGGGAGTTGTAAAGCTCGGCGTAGAAGCCGTTTTGGGCGAGCAGGTCGGCGTGGGTGCCCTGCTCGACAATGTCGCCGTCGCGGATGACGAGAATGAGGTCGGCGTCGCGGATCGTCGAGAGGCGGTGCGCGATGACGAACGACGTGCGGCCGGCCGAAAGGCGGTCCATCGCAGCTTGGATGCGCTCCTCGGTGCGCGTGTCGACCGAGCTCGTGGCCTCGTCGAGCACGAGCATGCGGCGGTTCGCGAGGAACGCGCGGGCAATCGTGATGAGCTGGCGCTGACCAGCGCTGATGTTGCTCGCATCCTCGTTGATCTCGCAGTCGTAACCGCCAGGCAACGTCTCGATGAAATGATGCGCGAACGCACGACGGGCCGCTTCCTCGACCTGCTCGTCAGTGGCTTCTGGGTTACCATATCTGATGTTCTCGCGAATCGTGCCGTGGAACAGCCACGTGTCCTGCAGCACCATGCCGAACAGCTCGCGCACGTCCCCGCGCGGGATGTCGCGCGTGTCGACGCCGCCGATGCGGATCGCGCCGCCTTGTGGGTCGTAAAAACGCATGAGCAGCTTCACGAGCGTCGTCTTTCCCGCGCCGGTCGGGCCGACGAACGCGACGGTCTGGCCTTCCTCGACCCGCGCGCTGAAGTCATGGATGACCGGCTTGTCAGGGTCATAGCCGAAGCGCACGTGGTCGAACTCTACGTCGCAGGCGAAAGCTGCCGCGTCGGCAGCCGATTCCTCGAGCGGTTCCTCTTCGGCCTCGAGGAACTCGAAGACGCGCTCGGCCGCGGCGGCGGTCTGCTGCAGCACGTTGCTCACCTGCGCGAGCTGCGTGATGGGCTGCGTGAAGTTCTTTACATATTGAATGAACGCCTGGATGTCGCCGACCGTGATGACGCCCTGCACGGCAAAGATGCTGCCCATGATAGCGACCGCGACGTAGCCGAGGTTGCCGATGACGTCCATGACCGGGCGCATGAGGCCGCTCAGGAACTGCGAGCGCCAGGCGCTTTCGAAAAGCTTCTCGTTCGTGGCGTTGAACTCGTCGATGACCGCTTGCTCGCGGCCGAACGCCTTGACGATGGCATGCCCGCTGAACGTCTCCTCGATTTGCCCGTCGATAGTCCCAAGGTTCGCCTGCTGCGCATAGAAATGTTTCTGCGAACGCTTCACGATGAGGCGGATGAACACGAGCGCCGCCGGCACGATGAGCAGCGTCACGAGCGTCATCGGCACGTTGATGGTAAACATGATCGCAACGACGCCCACGAGCGTAACCGACGAGCGCAGCAGCTCTGAGATGCCCTGGTTCAGGCTCTGCCCGAGCGTGTCGACATCGTTGGTGATGCGCGAGAGCGTGTCGCCGGTCGACGTGCGCTCGAAATAGCCCACGGGCAGGCGGTCGATCTTCTCGGAAATCTCGCGGCGGAATTCATAGCACGTCTTCTGCGAGACATAGGTCAGCACCCAGCCCTGCACGAACTGGCATGCGGCGCTCGCGAGATAAATCGCCAACGTCGTGAGCAGAATCACCCATATCGCGTCGAAGTCGATGCCGCCCGTGCCGTCGACTTTCGCTACGATGCCGTTGAAGAGCTCGGTTGTGGCCGTTGAGAGCACCTTCGGCCCGATGACGTTGAACACGGTCGAGCCGATCGCGAACAGGAACGCCACCGCGACCGCGATCTTAAAGCGGCCCATAAAACGGATGAGCTTGCCGACCGTGCCCTTGAAGTCGCGGGGCTTGTCGGTCGCGATCATGCGGCCCGCCGGTCCGCCCGGCCGATAGCCGCGTTTCTTGCGCTGCGCCGTTCGCTCGAGCTCGCGCTCTTGTGCCTCGTCATGCTCGCTCATCGCGCCTCACCCCCTTCAAGTTCTTCGGGGGAAAGCTGGGAATAGGCAATCTCGCGGTATTGCTCGCAGGTGGCGAGCAAGTCGGCATGCGTGCCCTGCCCCACCACACGACCCTCGTCGAGGACGACGATCTTGTCGGCGTTCATCACCGTGGCGATGCGCTGTGCAACGATGACCTGTGTTTTTCCGGGCAAGCGCTCGGCGAGCGCGTGGCGCAGGGCGGCATCGGTCTTGTAGTCAAGCGCGGAGAAGCTGTCGTCGAACAGAAGAGCGCGGGCGTCGGTCGCGAGCGCACGGGCGATCGCGAGACGCTGGCGCTGGCCGCCTGAAACGTTCGTGCCGCCTTGGGTGATCTCGGCCTGCAGGCCGTCTTCCTTCGCCTCGACGAGCTCGGTCGCCTGCGCGATGTCAATCGCCTCGAGGATGCGCGCCTCGTCCACGCCGTCGACGCCATAGCCAACGTTCGACTCGATCGTGCCGGTGAACAGGAACGCCTTCTGCGGGACATAGCCGAACTGGGCGCGCAACTCGTGGAGCGACAAGTCGCGCACGTCCACACCGTCGACGCGCACGGCGCCCGCGGTCACGTCGTAAAAGCGCTCGACGAGCTTCAAGACCGTCGACTTGCCCGAACCGGTCGAGCCGATGATGGCGCACATCTGGCCCGGCTCAGCCGTGAACGAGACGTCGCATAGCACGCATTCGGGGCTGTCGTCATATTTGAACGAGACGTGGTCGAACTCGATTTTGGCGCCTTGATTGTCCGCCCGGCCCGGCGCGGGGAGGGGGCGCGTGCTCAGACAGTCCTCACTCGCTTCGCTCGCTGCGGAACTGCGCGCGCTGCCCCCTCCCCGCGCCGGGCCGGGCTGCGTTTCCTTGCTTGAATCGATAATCGAGATGTCGGCCTCCAGGACCTCGTCGATGCGGCCGGCGGCCACGTCGGCACGGGGGGCGATGATCGCGAGCATCGACAACATGAGAAAGCCCATTATGATGACCATCGAATAGGTGATGAACGCGATGAGGTCACCGGTTTGGATGGCGCCGGCGTCGATTTGGCCGGCACCGATCCACACGATGGCAACCGACGTGATGTTCATAACCACCATCATGACCGGCATCATGAACGTCATGACGCGGTTCGTGAACAGCTGCGTGCGCATGAGGTCGCTGCTCGCTTCGTCGAAGCGGCGCTGCTCGCGGCCTTGCTGGCCGAACGCGCGCACGACCTGCACGCCGGTCAGCATCTCGCGCGACACGAGGTTCACGCGGTCGACGAGCTTCTGCATGATGCGAAACTTCGGCAACGCGACCGCCATGAGCACGAGGACGACCACCACGATTGCCGCGATGGCGACGCCGATTATCCAGCTCATCGACAGGTCCATGCGCGAGATCATGATGATGCCGCCGACCGCGAGGATGGGAGCATAGAGCACCATCCGCAACAGCATGATCGACATCATCTGGATTTGTTGGACGTCGTTCGTGCCGCGCGTGATGAGCGATGCCGCCGAGAAATGCTGGACCTCGGCGTCGGAAAACGACATGACTTTCGCGAACATCTTGCTGCGCAGCTCGCGGCCGATTTTCGCACCCGTGCGCGCCGCCACGAGGCCAACGAGGGTGGCAATGACGACCGACAGCAGCACGAAGCCCATCATCTTCAGACCCGTGAGAAGCAGCGAGTTCATCTGCATCGCGGCCATATCATAGCCAAGGCCGGCATATTCAGCGCGCGCGGCGGCGATGGCCTGCTGGCCCACGAGGTTCGCGTCGACCTGCTCGCTCGCACCCATGAACGCGGTTGCGAGCGGAAGCTCGACGGCGCGGTCGAGCTCGGCGCGATGCGCGGCGCCCCGCCCGTTCAAGCGCCACGTCCCCGTGTCGGTCCGGTCGTAGGACGCCGCGAAGAGCTCGGCATCCTCGCCGCTCAACTGCGCAGCGATTGCATCGTGGGTCGCCGCGCTCATCTCGGTCGTCGACGCATGATCGACGCCTGCCTGCTGGATGCCCACGTCGACGATCTCGGACGTGTAGTTCGGCAGCATGAGGTCGCAAAAAGCCTGCCCGATGAGCAGCACGAACACGAGCACCACCGCGCCCGCGTGCTTTGCGAGATACTTAAACAGCCTCATGCGGCCCCTTCCCGAACTCGAAACGCCATAAGTTTAGCGTTTCGACCAGTGATTAAATCAACGGGAGGGTTACGCATTCGGGATGCGTCAACACGTGACGACGGGCTGCAGGCTCGCCATCTTCGCATTCGCGTTTCGAACGCAGCCCTACTTCTCGGGGAAGAAATTGGCGAGGGCGTCGCTCCTGGTCGGCTTTGAGGCGAGGGAGCCGACGACCATGAGAACGAGCGCCACCGTGATGCCGATCGTGATCTGGTGAAGGCCGGCGACTTTGAAGCCGAGGGCCATCGCGACGCAGTAGGCCAACGTGCCGCCCGCCATCGAGAGCAGGGCGCCGGTTGCGGTGGCGCGCTTCCAGAAGAGGCCGCACACGAGCACCCAGCAAAACGCCGTCTCGAGACCGCCGAACGCGAACATGTTGATCTTCCAGATGACGTCGGGCGGCACGATGGAAAGCGCGAACACGACGGCGCCGATGACGAGCGTCACGAGCTGGCTCGCAGTGACGACGCGGCGCTCGGGCAGCTCGCGGCCGGACGCTTGCGCGCGATGAATCCAGAGGTCCTTTACGATGGATGACGCGCTCGCGATGAGCAGGCTCGACACAGTGGAGACGCTCGCGGCGATAGGGCCGATGATGGCGATGCCCGCAAGCCACGGCGGCAGCGTCTGCACGATGACGGCCGGGATGATGTTGTCGACGCTCCCGCCGTAATCGGCCAGACTGCCCTGCAGCACGCCAGCCGACAACACGCCGAGCGACGTCACGCCGATCATCATGAAGCCCACGATGACCGTGCCCCACACCATCGCGCGGTTGATCGACTTCGCGTCGCGCGAGCTCATCGTGCGCACGACGCTCTGCGGCAGGCAGAACGTGAACACGCCGACGAGCAGCCACTGCGTGAAGTAAAGCCCTATCGGCATGTTGCCACCGGAGAGCGGCTCCATCATCTCGGGATGGTTCGCTGCAATCGTGTCCATGATGTTGGCGTAGCCGCCACCCGCGGAAAGGATCCCGCCAGCGAGCACGACGATGCCCAGGATCATGGCGAGGCCGCAAAGCGCATCGGTGAACGCGACGCCGCGGAAGCCGCCGATCACGGTGAACGCGATGGCCGCAATGCCGAAGATAGCCAGCCCCACCACATAGTCATAGCCCGTCACAGCCGCGAACAGCTTCGCGCCGCCGACGAACTGCGCGACCATCGTGGCCGCGAAGAACACGACGATGATGAGGGCCGACAGCACCGCGAGCACGTTCGACTGATAACGCTCGCGGATGACATCGATGATCGTGACCGCGCCAAGGCGGCGCCCGACGAGCGCCATCTTCTTGCCGAGGATGCCGTAAAGCAAGAACAGCGCCGTCACCTGCACGCCGGCCATGTAAACCCAACCCCAGCCGATTGACCACGCCTGGCCCGGGCCGCCGACGAAGCTGCTGACCGAGCCATAGGTCGCGATCGTCGTCATAGCGAGGACGAACGGACCGAGGGACCGGTTGCCGAGGAAGTATTCGCTCACGAAACCGCGCGCGGTCTCGCCTTCGCTTTCCACGCTTGCCGCTGCCTGGCGACGCGCGAGCACGGCCACGACGAGCGCAACCACGAGGAAGACCGCAACGGGGAGCAAACCTGCAATGCTATTCATGGTCGACCTCCCCTTCCGACACAACTTCATCGCCCAAATCGAAATCGGCGAACACCTTCTTGGCGAGCACGACCGACACGACGATGGCGCACGCCCACGTTCCAATCGTCCCGCCCACGATCCAGATTGGCGTGTGGAACACGCTCACGTCGAGCCCGGCCAAACCGAAGCCGCAGACGACCCACACGACGATCGTCACGACAAGACCGATGACGGTGGCAACCGCTTCTCGGTTCGCTTGCTCAAGCTTTTGCTTGTAATCAAGCATCCGTTCCTCCCTCATATTGAAACCGTTTTGAACAGATGCGCATTATAGCGAGCGGCGGCGGCGTGCTATCATTGTTTGAATATTTGCGGGGAACTGCGGGGTTCTGCCGCACCCGAAGCCGAACGGAGGCATCATGCACTTGAAGGTTCAGAAGCGCAACGGGCGCGAATATCTGTCCATCGTGCAGAACTACCGCGACGGCGGCAAAACGCGCACGCGCACCATCGAGACAATCGGCTATGCGGATTCGTTCGCCGACCGATTCGACGACCCGGTCGCCCACTTCCGCGCACACGTCGAGGAGATGAACGCGCAGGCCGCCGCCGAGAAACAGCCCGTCGAATTCGCTTTCGAGCACGACGACGTCATCGACGGAAAGGCGACGCCGCGCGCCCGCCTCGGGGCCGCCATCGCACTCGGGTGCCTCGATGCGATCGGCGTGCGCGGTTTCTTCGAGGCGCGCGCGGGGCGCGAGGGGTTCCCGGCGCAGGCGGGGCGCGTTTTCGAGATGCTCGCGGCGGAGCGCATGATGCACGTCGCCAGCAAGCGCGAGTCATGGACGGCGCGTGACTCGTTCCCGCGCCCATGCGGCTTCTCGTTCGAGGACGCTTACGCCGCCCTCCCCTGCATCGCGCGCGAAAGCGGACGGCTCGACGCGCACCTGCGGCGAACCTGGCAACGCGTCAATGGCCGGGAAAACCCCGACACGGTGCTGCTCGTTTGCGGGACCTATGGCTTCCCAACCGGCGGGCGCGGCACCCGAGCGAGCGTGGTCGTCGCGCTCGACATGCAAGGCATCCCCCTGGCCTACCGCGAAATCGACGGCAACTTGAGCCCGCGAACCATCCGCCGGTCGACCGATGCCCTCAAGGACCTCCTGGGCGCGCGGCGGGCAATCGTGATCGCCGGCGCTCTGCAAACCATCACGCCGGCCATCGCCGAAATCGCCGCAGGAGGCGACGGCTTCGTCCTGTTTCAGCCCAGCCTCGATGAGACGCCGGGCCTCGAAAAATGGGTAAGCGAAGAGAAAGGCTATCGCTCCATGGGTGCCGGCGCCCGCATGAAGACGCGCGTGGCCGAACGGCAGCTCCCCGACGGGCGCGACGTCAAGGTCAAGGAGGTCGCGCTGCGCGGGGGCGGCTATGCGCTGCGCGACGGTCGCGCCGCGCTCGTCAGCAGCGAGACCGATCTCGGCGCGAACGCGATCGTCCAGCTGTTCCGCGAAGTGTGGCGCCAGGCGGAGCCGTTCCAGCCGCTCGAGGCGGACTTCTCCCCCATGCCCTGGCCCGTCGGTGACCGCGACCACATCCGCGCGCACTTCGCAATTTGTTACGCCGCGTTCTTCGCGCTGCGCGTCCTTCGCTGGAAATCGGGCTGGAACCACAACGCAGCCGACACGGCCGACGCGCTGCTGCGCATGGAGGGTGTCGGGCTGCAGCGCAACTATTACCTGTTCAATTACCGCAGCGACGTGACCGACGACATCGAACGCGCCGTGGACGTGCCGCCCGCGCGGCGGCTGCGGACGCGCGCCGAACTGCGGTCGATTCCCGTGGCGGTCAAGCACGCCCTGCGCGAGCCTGCGAGCTGAGCGTGACGGCCACCTGCAGCCTTTGATAACATCTGCGCGAGGAGGACACTATGAAACGATATCTCACCGATGAGTCACGCCGGCTCGAATGCGCGAAGCTGCACGCGCAGACGAGCCTCGTGATGCCGGAAATGCAGCTCGTCAAGGTTTACCCGGACATCCGGCACCAGGCGGTCATCGGCTTCGGGGCGGCGCTCACCGAGGCAGCGGGATGCGTGTTCGCGCGCATGGACGCGGCGACACGCGAGCGCTTCATCGAGCTCTGCTTCGGGCGCGAGGGGAACCGTTATTCGCTCGCGCGCACGTCGATTCAGAGCTGCGACTTCTCGCTCGCGCCGCGCGCTTACGTGCAAGAACCCGACGACGTGCAGCTGGCGTCGTTTTCCATCGAGGACGATTTCGCTTACGTGCTGCCGCTCGCGCTGGCGGCGGCACGCGAGAATCCCGAGCTCGAGCTGCTCGCGTCGCCGTGGAGCCCGCCGGCTTGGGCGAAGACGAACGAGTCGATGAAACACGGCGGCAAGCTGCGCAAGAAGCACCGCGCAACATGGGCGCGGATGATTGCGCGCTATGTGGCGGAATATCGCGCGCTCGGGCTGAACGTGACACGGATCACGATGCAAAACGAGCCGCAGGCAGTCCAGATTTGGGAATCATGCCTGTTCAGCGGCGAGCGGGAGCGCGAATTCCTGAGCGGGTTCTTGAAGCCGGCGCTGCGCGAGGCGGGCCTTGACGACGTGAAGGTGCTCGGCTGGGACCACAACAAGGAAAGCGCGCTCGACCGGGCGCTCGAGCTGCTCGCCGACCCGCAGGCGGCACGCGAGCTCGACGGCATCGCGTTTCATTGGTATTCCGGCGACCACTTCGAGGCGATGCGCGCCGTGCGCGAGCTCATCGGGCCCGAACGCGAGCTCGTGTTCTCGGAAGGCTGCGACGCGTTCTCAGCCGGCGACCCGGCACAGGAACTGCCGCATGCCGAGCATTACGCACGCGAGATCATCGGCGATTTGGAAGCGGGCGCGAACGGAGTCTTCGACTGGAACATCCTGCTCGACGAGCGCGGCGGCCCGAACCACGTGGACAACTTCTGCGACGCGCCAATCATGTTCGACGCGGGCGCGGGCGAGATGCGCGTGAGGCTTCCGTTTTACTACCTCGGCCATTTCAGCCGCTTCATCCAACGCGGCGCGCGGCATGTGCTGAGCACACGTTACACGACCGACCTCGAGACATGCGCATTCGCGAACCCCGACGGCTCGTTCGCGCTCGTCGTGCTGAACCGCACCGACCGCGCGATCCCGTTCGCCATCGCGCTCGGAAGCAGCCACCGCGTCGTCCCCACAGAAGCTCCCGCACATTCGATCCAAACGATCGCCTGGTGATGCGGAACGCGTATAATCGCGGGCGGGAGAAAGGAACTTGATGAAGAAACTGCTTTATGTCGACGCGTGTGTGAACAGGGAGACGTCGCGCACGGAGCGACTTGCCCGGGTGCTGCTCGACAAGCTAATGGAAGAAGGCGATTGGGAGATCGAGACCGTCGTGCTCGAGGAAGAGAACTTGCGTCCGCTGACCGGACAACTCGTCCTGGAGCGCATCGAGGGCACGAAATCGAGTGATTTCAGCCATCCCGTTTTTGATTACGCGAAGCAATTCGCGCAGGCGGACGCGGTCGTGTTCGCGGCTCCTTATTGGGACTTCTCGTTCCCCGCGACGCTGAAGGTTTATCTTGAGCGACTTTGCGCGCAGGGCGTGACGTTCCTCTTCAGCCCCGAGGGCGTGCCAACCGGGCTGACGCGCGCGAAAAAGGCATATTACGTCACGACCGTCGGCGGCTCCATCGGCGAGCATGATTACGGCCTCGACCAGATCAAGGCGCTCTGCCAGATTTACTTCGGCATCCCCGAGGTGCAGGCGTTCAAGGCCGAGGGGCTCGACATCGTGACGAACGACGTGGAGGCCATCATGGCCGAGGCAATCGAGCGAATCAAGACGGCGCAACTGTAAGGCTGCACGAGTTCAGGAGGGGTCGAAATGTCGAAGCGCGACGATCAACCGCGGTTGAAGATGAGGGCGATCGGCCTGGTGATCTGGGCGTCGGGGCTCGCCCCGTGGACGGTGACGTTCGCCGTGCTGTTCCTGGCGTGCGCAGCTCTCGTGACGGCGTTCGAGCCGGACGTCAGCGGATTCGGCAACTCGTGCTGGTTTCTGTTCCAGGTCGTAACGACCATCGGCCTCGGCGACTACACGGCGACGACGTTCGTCGGGCGCGTGGCGGCAATCGTGCTTTCGGTTTACTCGGTGTTTTACATCGCGCTCATCACCGGCGCGGTCGTGAGCTTCTGCTCCGAGCGCATGCACGCGCGCCGCAACCAGAGCGTCGCGCACTTCCTCGACCAGCTCGAGCACCTGCCCGACCTGAGCCGCGACGAGCTCGTCGATCTCTCCGAGCGCGTCAAGCACTTCAAGCGAACCGTTTAGGCAAGAAGGCGACCACCGACAAGGCCCGCGCAGAGCGGGTCCTGCCAGCGGTCGCCGATTCGATGCCGCAAGGCCAATGAAGCGATGCGCGCCCTCGCGCCTTACAGAATCCTAGCGTTCTTCGCCGGGTCGACGTTTCCCGCCTCATTTTCGGGCTTCAACGGAATGGGCTTTCCGCAGTGAGGGCACTCGCCGGCCACGATGCCGACGCTCGCCGCCACGGGTTGCCCGCAACTCGGGCAGGTGCCCGTCTGGACCTGGGGTTCGGTTCCTGCTAGCGCACTCGGTCTGAAGCACATGATAAACCTCCGATCTTTCCGCCGGACGCACGCGCCCGGCCATCCGCAGCCGACCCTCCGTCAGCCTTTCACCATAGCATCCGCGGAATGCACCGCGTTCATGCTGCTACCACTTGTTGCCGCACTTGCCGCACCTCGACTCGCCAGTGCCCGGGCAATACATAGTGCCCGTGTGTCCGCAATTGGGACAGCAATCGTTCTTCCACTCGCCGCCAGCGGAGATGCTCTCCAGCTCTTCATCGGAGAGCTCATAACCCTCTCCCTTCGCCTCTTCGAGTATCTCCTCGGGGGTCATCCCCTTGTTGTAATCCTTCATGACCGAACCTCCCTCTCGTCTCGGCACCTCCCGCAGGCGAACCCGCGTTTTGCTTGCCTATTCACTTATACGCAAGAAAAGCCTGTTTCATTTCAACTTATTTCGCGGAATCAATCGCGGTTACAAATCAAGCATCACGCGGTAAATCCCAACGACGGACGACGCAGGGAAACGAGACTCGCCGAACGGCCCAAAAGCCGCCATGCGCCCTTGCGCCATGTTATTCACTTCGCAATCGACAGGCCAGGCCAGGCTATCTCACTTCAAGATAGTTGATTGCTTGATGGCTTCGATTACCCGAATGTCAGCCGGAAGCCAGGCGACCGAGTCGATATCGTCGACGCCGAGCCATTTCGCGTCGCTATGCTCGAGCAGGTGGATGTGACCGTTGCCGACGTGCGTCAGGAAGCAGTACATGTGCAGCCGGAACGTTTCGTATTCATAATCGATAACCGCCAAAAGACGCTCGATCGCAATGTCGATGTCAAGCTCTTCCTTGAGCTCACGCACGAGCGCATCCTCGGGGGTTTCGCCCGGCTCGATCTTGCCGCCAGGGAATTCCCACCCGCCAGCAAGGTCGCCATAGCCCCGCTGGGTGGCGAGGATCCTGCCCTCATGATGGATGATCGCCGCAGCTACATCGACTGTCTTCATGCTTGGCTTCCCCTCCTAATCGAGAAACATTGTATCCCCGGAAGCCCTCAGAACAAAACCAACTTGACCTTCACGTTGCGTGAAGGGCGATAATGCTTGCAGGAGGTGCGGAATGGGCACGAGCGCGAAAGGGCATTACACGGTTGGACAGCTGGCGAAGCTGGCGGGAGTGAGCACGCGGACGCTGCGGCATTACGAGGACCAGGGGCTGCTCGCGCCGGCGCGGACGGCAACGGGTTACCGGGTCTATCGCGCGGGCGATGCGAAGCGGCTGGCGCAGATCCTTTCCATGAAGGCGTGCGGACTGCCGCTCACCACGATCCGGCGGCTGCTCGACGGCTCCGAGACCGACGTGCACGCCGCGCTCACGGCGCACCTCGCAACCTTGCGCGCACAAGGAGATTCACTGCACGAGGCGATCGCCCGAACCGAGGCCGCGATCGCCGCGATAGAGAGGATAAACGACATGGACGAGAAAAACGCGTTCGAAAGCCTCAAGCAACAGGGGCTGGAGAATTTCGAGGAGACCTATGGCGCGGAGGCGCGGCAGCGCTATGGCAACGACGTGATCGACGCGGCCAACGAGCGCATGATGGCGCTCACCCGCGACGAGTGGGACGCCAAGGAGCTGCTGGAGGAATCCATTAAGGTGCAGCTGCGGCTGGCGATGGCATCGGACGACCCGGCCAGCGAGGAGTCCGCCGAGCTCGCGCGCATGCACGCGCGGTGGATTCGCATCCATTGGGGCGAGGGATACAACCGGGAGGCGCACTTGGGGCTTGCGCGGGGATACCTCGCCGACCAGCGCTTCGTTGACTATTACGACGGCGCGTGCGGCGAGGGCGCGACCGAGTTCCTGGCGCAGGCGCTCGAGGCGAACCTGTAAGATTCCGCGAAAAGCCCCCACAAGGGCGATTTTTGTCCACGAGGTTGTCTGGCGTGTCCAAAAATGCGCCTCGTGGGTTCGTTTTGAGGGGCGCAAGCGCGAGCGACTCCCAAAAATGACCCCACGATGCGCGATTATGGACAGACTTGGGCTGGGTGCGTTTTCGCGATTTGGACAGGTGTTTCGCTCGCCGGCCGCGGCGCTGTCGTCCTGCGGAGCCCGCGCTCATCGCCCCGCCCCATCTCCGAGGGAGTCGCTAGGTTGACGTTCGCGAATGCGAAGCCGACAATCGGGAGCGAATTCCGAAGAGAAGGAGCCATCATGAAAATTGCAATTCCAAGCGAAAGCGGCGACGGGTTGAACGCGATGCGCAGCGGGCATTTCGGGCACGCGGCCTATTTCACGGTCGTCGAGTTCGACAGCGACATGAACATCGTCTCGACCGAGGCCGTGCAAAACGTCGACCACGACGAGTTCGGCTGCGGCGGCGTGATCGAGCACGTGCTCGGCCTGGGCGTCGACGGCATTCTGGCCGCCGGCATGGGCCGACCGCCGCTCATGCGCTTCACCGAGAACGGCGTCGTCGTTTACGCGGACACCACCACGCCCAACGTCGGCGACGTGGCGCGCCTGTTCGCCGAGGGCCGCGTCCAGCGCATGTCGCCCGAAGCCGCCTGCCAGCATTAAGCCGCCACGACAAAGGGGCAGCTCATGGACGAGTGCAGAATCGACGGCAACACCGAAGGCGCGAAGTTCGCGGAGCTCGTCGAGGCGATGGGCGAGGACCTTTACTGGGTCAGGTTCTTCGCGCGTCCCTGCTGCCCCGCCCCCGACCTGGAAGGCGCCAAGGGCATGCTCGACCGCCTGGCCGGCGAGGTCCAGGCGCGCGTCGACTTCACGAGCGACGAGAAGCAAACGCTCTGCGACATCATCGAATCGCGCAAGGAATGGTATGCCCACTCGGGCCTCTGCCGCACGAAGCGCGGCTAGCGAAGCGCGACAGCACGCTTGATTCCGCTCCTGGAGCCCAGCTCACGCATCAGGCGAACTTGCCGCGGAGCCACTCGACGATGTCGCCGCTTTCGTAAAGGGGCGCGCCGTCGATGAACAGGCACGGAACCTGCTGCTTCCCGCCGACGGCCACAAGCGTCTGGCGTGCGTCGTCGTCCGCGTGGATGTCCCTGAGCGCAATGGCGTCCGCCGCGCCGAACTCGTCGATCGCGCGCAGAACCTTCTGGCAGAAAGGGCACTCCGGGAAATAGTAAAGCTCAAGCTTCTCAGTCATAGGATGCTCCTCGTCCGCATCGATTTGCAATGCAGCCATCTGAAAAGGCACAGACAGAATAGCACGCGGAAACGCAAAAGGACGATTCGGTAAACCGAGCGTAAATACAAATTCACCGCCTCGATGGGCGGTGAACAGGAGTTTCGTGGCGGGATGTACGAGACTTGAACTCGCGACCTCCGACGTGACAGGCCGGCGCTCTAACCAACTGAGCTAACACCCCGTGTTTGCAGCGAGGGATATATTACTCGACCTTCCCCGGCGATGCAATACCCCAGTTATAAAATCTCCATCGGCTATACTTGCCCCCAGCAAATCGACGCAAAAGGAGCCCCATGAAGATCATCATCGCATCTGACATCCACGGGTCGGCGACGTGGTGCAAGAAGCTCGTCGGCGCCATCGAGACCGAGCAACCGGACCGCATCATCCTGCTCGGCGACCTGCTCTATCACGGACCGCGCAACCCGCTGCCCGACGACTACGCGCCGGCCGAGGTCGCAGGCATGCTGAACGCGCTGGCCGAGCGCATCACGGCCGTGCGCGGCAACTGCGACGCGGAAGTCGACCAGATGATGCTCGATTTCCCGTGCATGGCCGATTACGCGCTCGTCGCCGACGGGGAGGGCGCGCTGTTCTGCACGCACGGGCACGTCCACACGCCCGAACAGCCCCCGCGCCTCGCCCCCGGCACCACGTTCCTGTCGGGTCACACTCATGTGAAAACTGACGAGAGGCGCGACGGCATCCGATTCGTGAACCCGGGAAGCGTCTCGCTGCCCAAGGACGGCACGCACAGCTTCGCGATTTGGAACGACGGCGCGATCGAGTTGCGCGAGCTTCGATAGGCACCCCAAGACGGACGTAGCGCCGAGTTGCTCTTCCTGTCACATTGCGCGGAGGGGAGAAGTTTTTCGGCAGGGAGTGCCGCGCAATGTGACGAGAGGAACAACCCGGCGCCACATCCGGGGAGAAAAGGAGCGTGGTTAAGCGATGTAAGCGTAGCCTTGCCCGCGAACCGTCGAGATGACGCTCGGGTCGAGGCCCGCGCGCTCGAACTTCATGCGAAGCCGACGCACGTGCATATCAACCGTCTTCGTCTTCAGCTCGGAGGCATAGTCCCAGCCCCATGCGTCGCTTAAAAGCTCGTCGCGGGAAACCGGGGTGCCGGCATGGGCGGCCAGGCAAGCGAGGAGGTTGTACTCACGCGGGGTGAGATTCACCTTCCCCTTCGCGCCGCAAATCACGCGGTCGCTCTTCTCGATCTCGGAAAACTGAATCCTATTGCTCTGCTTCTTGTCCATTTTACGTACCCCCGATGCTACTCACGTTACTCCGACATACCAACGTTGCTTCACACGTGTGTTTCCGAATCGCTCTCTACTTGGAATACGTTTCAGCGCGGGCATTCCGCTCGCGTTCACAATTAGTTCACATTTTGTTCACATCCAGGCAATCGCTCCCCCACCGGACGGCTTCAAACACTTTTCGATTTGGTGCACATTGCCTGATGAAAGCTATAAAATGAGCTCGATGAATAAGGGAGCAAAATGAACCGTTTCAATCCGCGCACCATCTCCAGTCTCGTCGTTGCAGCGATCGCCGTCGTCGTTTTGGCGCTCGGCGCGTTCGGGACGCAAACGGATGCGCCGAGTCAACCGGCGTCGCAAAGCTCGACCACCGCGGCAGCCCAATCTTCGAGCGCTTCGGCCACGTCTAGCGCGCAAGCAAGCAAGACCTATTCATTCCGGTCCAAGAAGCTGTTGAAGGAGCATTTCAACAAGCACGGCATCGTCATGGGGTTCCCGGACGCGCAGGCCTATGCCGCGGCGGCCAACGAGGTGATCGCCAACCCCGCCGCGCTGCACAAGCTCGAGGCGGAAGACGGCGACGACGTGTATTACCTGGAAGCGACCGACGAACTCGTCATCGTGTCGACGGACGGATATATCCGCACCTATTTCAACCCCGGCGGAATCGGCTATTTCAACCGGCAATGACGAGCCCCAGATGAACCTTTTGTGGCGATATGGGGCACATTCTGTCTAGATGGTAACAACGCACCAAGCGTTATCTAGCCGACAAGTTGGCGTGACGTATAATCGCGGATGCGAGTTCGGGAAACGGCTCGACTCGCTCGACTGATCGCTTCATTTGTATTTGTTCCAGCAAATCGTTTTGAGGTAATGACTTTGACGAGCTTCCAGACAAAGCCGACGGCTGTCGCGGCGTGCCCGTGGCGCAACAAGCTCATGGCGACCGGCGCCGCGATGGTGGCGCTGGGCGTGCTGGCATGCGCGCCGACCGCTTTGGCGAACGACGAATCGTCCATGCCGCTGCAATCGATGCAGGCGCAGCAGGTGGTGGCGACGACGGCGCCAGTCAAGTCGCTCGCGGCCGCCACCGTCATCGTGGAAGACCAGTCTTACTCGGGCAAGCCGCTCACGCCGATTCCCACGGTGAAAGTCGGCGGCAAGACGCTCATTCAATTCATCGACTACACTTGCTCTTACGAAAGCAACGTCATTCCCGGCACGGCGACCGTGACCGTCACGGGCATAGGCGCCTATTCCGACAGCGCGACCGCAACGTTCAAGATCAGCGGGACGGCCA
>ERZ808037.514-NODE-514-length-35179-cov-3.588086_pt1 | contig 35179 bp, 27 predicted proteins | sample MGYA00380190_ERZ808037 | MGnify/ENA primary metagenome ERZ808037 (study PRJEB31490, sample SAMN06133399) | mouse gut metagenome | isolation source: J9 | host: mice | place: China: Chengdu | collected 2015-05 ...
CAAGAATTGCGAAGCAATTCTTGGGGAGTTGGCCGCTGGGCCAACTCTTTTTGTAAGGAGGTTTTTATGAAACAGACGGTTCTGGAAATGATAGGGATTAAAAAGAGCTTTTCCGGGATTTATGCCTTGAGCGGGATAGATTTTAATTTGCAGCAGGGGGAAGTACATGCCTTGCTTGGGGAAAACGGCGCCGGAAAATCGACCCTGATTAAAGTGTTAGGCGGGATTTACCAACCGGATGAAGGTACGATAAAAGTTCGCGGAAAAGAAGTGAAAATCAATGGTGTTCCGGCTGCCAGAGAGAATGGGATTGGGATCATACACCAAGAAATTGTGCTGGTTCCATATTTGACGGTTGCACAGAATTTGTTTTTAGGGCGTGAAATTGAAACGGGTTATAAAACCGTAAATAAGGCGGAGATGAACCGGAGAGCCGCGGAAATGATAGCGTCTTTGGGAGTAAAAATTGATGCGGACACTCTTGTGGGAAACTTGACCATTGCCCAGCAGCAAATGGTGGAAATCGTAAAGGCAGTTTCTTTTAACGGGAATATTATTGTGATGGATGAGCCTACATCATCTCTCTCGAACGAAGAAGTGGAACAGTTGTTCCAGATTATCGGGGAGCTGAAAAAGAAACAGGTAAGCATTATCTACATATCCCATAGAATGGAGGAACTATTCAGGATATCCGATAGAGTAACGGTTATACGTGATGGCATGTATGTGGGAACGAAAAAGACGAGTGAAACAAATCCTAATGAACTGGTGGCAATGATGGTCGGGAGGGATTTGGAAAGTTTTTATACAAGGGATTACTGTGATATGAAGAAGGCTGAAGTGGCGCTTAAAGTAGAGGGGTTGACTCAGGAAGGCGTGTTTGACGGGATTAGCTTTCAGGTTCACAAAGGGGAAATCCTTGGGTTTGCCGGATTGGTAGGCGCTGGCAGAAGCGAAATCATGGAGAGTATTTTCGGCGCCAGGAGCTATACGTCAGGAACTGTATCTCTTCATGGAAAAAAAGTACGCTTTAAAAATCCTATGCAGGCAATTAAAGCGGGCATCGCTCTTGTGCCGGAGGACAGGAAAAAACAAGGGCTGGTATTGGGGAATAGTGTCTCGTTTAATATGACATTATCCTCTTTACGATTCTATATGAATGGCATTGCAATCAACGAAAAGAAACGGAAAAAAGTAGTGCAGGAGTATACCGATATGCTCCGGTTAAAGGCGGCATCGCCGGAGATTGAGGCAGGAAGCCTTTCGGGCGGCAACCAGCAAAAAGTTGTTTTGGGTAAATGGCTGGCGACAAAACCGGACGTATTGATTTTGGATGAACCTACAAGAGGGGTGGACGTGAATGCCAAGTTTGAAATTTATTCGGTAATTAACGAATTGGCAAAGCAGGGAATTGCGATTGTAATGGTGTCCAGCGAACTTTCGGAAATCATTAATATGTGTGATAACGTTTGTGTTATCCGAGGCGGGAAGCTGGCAGGCAAATTGTCCAGAGAGGAATTGACGCAGGAAGAAATAATGAAATATGCCGCAGGAGGGGTTGAATGATAATGATTGAAAATAAAAAGAAACCTATTATATTGGATAATCCGGTTATCAATATGTTCCGTTATAATATCGGTATTGTGGCCGTGCTGCTGATTATGTGTATTATTATATCGTTTGCTACAAATAAATTTCTGACTGCGGCAAATGTTGTTTCGGTGTTGCGGCAGATATCCATCAATACATATATTGCGCTCGGGATGACTCTTATCATCATTTTAGGCCATATTGATTTATCCGTAGGTGCAATCGTAGCGATGAGCGGTACTTTGACAGTTGGGTTTATCGTAAATCAGGGGCTGCCCATTCCGGCAGCTATTCTGCTTGGGATATTAATCGGTATTGTGACAGGTTTTGTTAGTGGGTTTGTGGTATCCCATTTCCGCGTGCCGGCCTTTATTATTACGATGGCGATGATGAATATTGCCAGCGGCATTGCTTATGTATACTCCGGCGGACAGTCCACACGTATTACGGATGATTTTTTTGCGGAAATCGGTACAGGGTACTTATTTGAGGTAATACCGCTGCCTGTTGTTTATATGGTTTTTCTGATTGCCATAGTCAGCTTTTTGCTGAATAAGACAAAATTTGGAACCTATGTATATGCCATCGGCGGAAACAGGGAGTCGGCAAGGCTCTCCGGGGTGCCGATTAAGAGAATTGAAATTATTGTCTTTACCCTTTCCGGTTTTTTATCTGCATTTGCCGGGCTGGTGCTTTGCTCCAGAATGTATTCCGGGCAGCCTTCCGTTGGGAATGGCTATGAACTGGATGCTATTGCAGCTTGTGTTTTGGGCGGAACATCCATGTCGGGCGGCAAAGGCCGTATCAGCGGAACTGTTTTCGGTGCGATGGTCATCGGTATTATTTCCAATGGCTTGAACCTTATCGGTGTAAGCTCATATTGGCAGTTGATTATTAAAGGCTTGATTATCGCTTGTGCGGTACTTTTGGATGTGCAGAAGGGGAAGATTAGGAATTTGAAGAAAAAGAAAGCTGTAAATAGCAATTAAAAACGGAAAAGAAGGAAATGAAGAGAAGTAGTGTGAAAAATCAGCCCGATAGCTGGTTTTATCACATGGCTATTTGTGCCGGAGCGTCGCAAATAAGCCCTGATAGCAGACGCAAATTTGAGATTTGCGTCGTCGTGTAAACGCTCCGGAATGGAGATTATCATGGAAATATTCAGAAAAATGTCTTTTGCGGACTCGACCGGAGATGCGATTCCGTTTTACCACGAAGGAAAATATCATATATTTTCTTTGACGCCTGCAATTGGTACCACAGTATATCCTGCAAGGCTGCGGACAACATGGAGCCATAGCGTATCGGAAGATTTAGTGCATTGGGAAGAGCTGCCCACTGCCCTTTACCCGGGGGAAAAAGAAACAGACCCCGATGCATCGGGTGTTTGGACGGGCTCCGTTATCTATGGGGAAGGAAAATACCATGCTTTTTATACAGGGTATTCTTTGGCGTGTGAATATCAGCAGACGATTTGCCATGCCACCAGTGATGATGGGATAACATGGGAAAAAGACCCGGCAAATCCGGTTATTTTGCCGATGATAGAGCTTTATGAAAAACTGGACTGGAGAGACCCATATGTATTTTACAATGAAGAGGATGCCTGCTATTGGATATTGATTTCCGCAAGGCGGTTGGACATGCCGGTGACAAGAAGAGGCTGTGTAGTATTGTACCGATCTAAAGATTTATTGGATTGGCAGTATTATGGGCCTATTTATTCCCCAGGGCACACCAACTGCCCGGAATGCCCGGAGATGTACAAAATAGGTGACACCTGGTATTTGTCATACTCCAGGTTTTCGGAATTTGTGAATACGATTTACCGGGTTTCCAAGTCTCCGTTTGGGCCTTGGCGTAAGCCGAAAAAGGACGGTATTGGCGGAAGAAGGTTTTATGCCGCAAAATCTATGGCGGACGATATGGGAAGGCGGTTCTATTTTGGCTGGGCACACGATAGGGCAAAAGCTTGCGATACCGGGGAATGGTATTGGGGCGGCGCATTTTGTATCCCCCATGAAGTGACGGCCACAAAGGAGGGGGAATTGGATGTAAAGCTTCCGAAAGAATACGAGGCAATGTACTCTAAGGTTGTGGATTGGAATTATATACCGGTACTTGGGAAAGCGAAGGAGTACGGTAAGGATATGTTGGAATTTGACTCCGTCAGCACATGCACTTATGGCTTTTTGGAGCAGCCGGAGCATAAATTTATGCTGAAATTAAAAATACTGCCTAGAGAAGTTTACGATTATTTCGGAGTATTGTTGAAATCGGATAAAGAAGCCAGTGGGTGTCTGCTATTGGAATTTGATGTGGCGATGCAAAGGGTATCTTTGCTGAATCTGCCGATGGGGGTAGACCCTTTTTGGGAGGAATCCTGTCAGGCTGTGCCGAAAGCTACCAATCCGGGGCCGGACGGTGTCAGGGTTTGTGAAAAGACTTTTTCGATTGAAAATAATAAAGGGATAGACGTTAAAATTGTTATTGATGATGATATGGTGGAAGCGTTTATCGGTGAACAGATAGCATTTACATATAGGATTTACGCAGAGCCGCTGTACGAAATCGGGCTTATAGCGCAGGATGCAAAAGTAGAGTTTTATAATATTTCGGTGAATAAGTAAAAAATCTCCTCCATTGTTTCTATTAGGGCAATGGAGGAGTTTTTTTCAATAAATTAATTATCTTCCCTGGCTGCTGCGCTGGTTACGGAGGCTACCATACGGGTTTTGGTAGTGCCGGATGTGCTTTTGTAAGCCTGCCGGATAGTACCCCAGGCACCTACCACCATAAGGAGGTAACCGATTACAACATCGCCGATTACTGCCGCCCTTAATTCAGGTTCTTCCAAAAATTCAGGAACGCTGCGGAAAGCATCGAAAAAACTGATTTCATAATAATCTTTGTATGCATTAAAAATTTCAATGCCGACACATACTTGTTCGGCTACGATTACCATAATAATGGAAATAATGCAGCTAATAATAACTCCGGCTTTGCTTATATGGCCACCTAACAATTCATAACCTTTTAAGGCGCAGATAACCATGACTAAACCTGCAATACCGGAAATATAGCCGAGCTGGTAAATGAGTACCCATACAACAACACCTAACACGGAACCAAGCAAAGCGCCTACGATTCCGCCTACAATATTGCCGCTTCCTTTTTTGGAAGCCTCTGCGGCTTTGCGCTGAAGAGAGTCAGACGTATTGGAATAGCAGGAAGAACAAAGCATATGTTCGGTATCCCCTATTTGATAAAGGTTTAATCCCGGTTCGGCGCCACATACTTCACAACAGGATACCAGCCCGTTGTTGCGGCAGTATAAGGTAAACTCCTGTAAAAAAGCATCCAGGCAAGGGGTGTATAATTTCGACCATTTGAAGCCGATACCTTGAAATTCCGCTGTTACTTTTGTACCGCTGTAGGATGCGGATTGGAGATATTGGTGTTTGGCGGTGCATTGGTTTAAAAAGTCTGCGATAGCAGGTATTGCTGTCATTTGGCTTTCTTTTACCCAAAGATGCACTGTGTGTTTGGCTGGAGTTGTGGGGTCCTGAAGGATGGAAAAAAAGAATCCGTTCATACGGCCGTAAATAAGCCCGTTTTTTTCCTCCACGCTAAAGCCTTTGTTAAGTGCATATTGTTTTACTTTTTTGTACATATTATTCTCCTCCTCATTAGCATACGCTGCGGTGCAGCTAAATAGAATCTGGTTTATATAAAATTATATATATTATAGCATGGAAAGATGAAAAGAGGAACTGTTTTTATGGGTATTGCTTTTCTATGGGCGGAATAAGTAGCAGCAGCGTTTTCCATGGGCGGTGTTTCCTGCCAGCGTTGCACCCGGTTTTGCAGCCAGGCTAAAAAGCAGATTTTACTAATGAAATGGGAGGGGGATTGGATGGTGGACGGGTCAGAAGTAACGGGTATCCTGCCCTGCGCTTCTTAAAACCGCCCTCCTTGGCGGTTTCACCCTGAATATGGGCCATTTCATAAGTAAAATGGCAGCTTTTTAGCAATAGCTGCAAAACCGGGTGCAATGCGGGCGGGAAACACCGCCCATAGAAAACGCTGCCTACAAAAAATACCATTCATAGAAAATGCTGCCAACGGAAGACCCTGCCTACAGAAAACCCCACTTGCATAGAATATGGTTCAAAGAGTGGGGTGTCTATAGTTTTGGTTATGAAAATTGGTTTTCCTTTTGGTATAAAAAGCGAGGGTGCTATTTTAGTAAAGTTGTAGTAGAATAAGAGGTATGGGGAGGAAAAGGGCTGGCTGGGTGTTAAGGGGTAGTTATGAGATAATCTACTGTAATGTTTACCTCAATGTTAATTTCGCCGGGCATGATGCCAGCTCCTGCGGTATCTTCCAATGCCATTTGTTCTGCCTGCCTCATTTTTGAGCTAAGAGCATTGTCGGTATAACGGGCACTGCTATAGTTGCTGTTTTCATGGACGCCAACTACGTTACCAAGAGAACAATTACCGGCTTCTGCCAAAGCGGATGCTTTTGTTTTTGCGGATTCCATAGCTAGTTTCAGCGCATTTGCATAAGCTTCGTCATATTGGCTGGACTGATAGGCGATAGACTGGATATTATTGATTCCGGCTTCTACGGATTTTGCCAATATATCCGAAAGGTTGTCTATTGGAAGGTTGGATACAGTGAGGGAAGTGGATGCTTCGTAACCGGTAATGCGTTGGGTATTGCCGCTGTAGTTATATATAGGATACATATAGTAATCGGTGGTTTGGATGTCAGTTTCCGATATACCCATATTTTTGAGAATGCCGATAACATTATTGACATCCGAAGTGTTTTGCTGTTGGCAACTGGCAGCATCTTTTGCTTCCGTGCGCACAGCATATACGATTTCAGCAATATCGGGAACAACCGCAACCTGTTCGCTGCTATTTACGGTAATTTTATTCTGGACATAGCCGGAAACAGAAGTTTCGCCCATAGGCACCGGCCCAGCCACAGATTCGGCCATTCCATTATCCGGATTAGAAATACTGCCACAGGCAGTAAAAAATAAAACCGCCATTATCGGAAACGCCAAAAACAGGAAATTTTTTTTACTATAACAATAACACCTTATTTTTTCAAACATATAAACCCCTCCTTATTAAATAAACGATAAAACTACTATTGCAAGCTTAAAGACTAGCACATACGCCAACATATTACCCAAAGTAAAGCTGCCATCCCCAAATCCCTCGCTCCTACACACAAGAAAACTGCCTAAGACAAAGTTACCAGTTAAAACACCACCCTAAGTATACCATTAAAACCCGCGAAAAGAAGCAAAACAAATCTTAATTTTATATAACCCAACCCCAAATACCCCCTAACTATGCGAAACCCCAGCGCAGACAGAGAAACCATTTCTTAAGGAACCTCTCAAAAAACGCCAGCGCTTAGCGAGGTTTCACCCGAGCTTAGCGCCTGTTGCGTTTTTTGTGAAGTGGAAGCGGGGTTCTGTAGAAATGGTTTCTCTGCCTGCGCGGACTGGCGCCACAAACCACAAACCACACACACTACACACAACACATGCGCAAAACCCGCGCAGAAATGAGGTAAATAATGCACATTATACTACACCAGCCGGAAATACCGGCGAATACCGGAAATATTGGAAGGACATGCGTTGCCACAGGGACTTCCCTGCATTTAATTGAGCCGTTGGGATTCAGGTTGAATGAGAAGGAAATTAAGCGGGCAGGAATGGACTATTGGGAACATCTGGATGTAAGGCGCTACATAAATTTTAAAGAATTTTTGGAGCAAAATCCGGGAGCTAAAATATGGATGGCTACTACAAAGGCAAAAAAAGTATATTCCAATGTATCATTTGGAAAAGATGATTATATTATGTTTGGAAAAGAAAGCGCCGGGATTCCGGAGGAAATACTGGTGGATTATGAAGAGACCTGTATCCGCATTCCAATGTTGGATAAAATCAGGTCACTGAACTTATCCAATTCGGTGGCTATAGTGTTATATGAAGCGCTTAGGCAGAACGGGTTTGAGGAAATGCAAAGGGAAGGGGAATTGCACAGGCTGCATTGGAAATAGGGTTCCGTTGTTTTTTATTTTTGTTTGTAACGAAAAGAGCTTTTGCCGTACTTATCAATAGGAGGTGAAAAAGTGGATAAGCAGAAGGTAAAAGAAGTATATGAAGAGAATGTGAAAGCAGTTTATAAGTACCTGTTCTGCTTAACCCATAATGCGGACTTGGCAGAGGAGCTGACGCAGGAAACTTTTTATCAGGCGGCGAAGGGAATTGACCATTTCAGGGGAGAATGTAAAGTCTCGGTCTGGCTTTGCCAGATTGCGAAAAGGCTATGGTATAAAGAGCTGGAAAGGCGGAAGTACAAGGAGGCTCCGATTGCAGAGGTTCCGGAAGAAATGGGGGATTTTGGGGATATTGAGAATGATTATTTACTCAATGTGGAAAAGGTAGAACTGTTCCGGCTGCTGCATAATCTGGATATTGCCACAAGGGAAGTGATGTATTTGCGGCTGACCGGGGAACTTAGCTTTTCTGAAATCGGAAGCATTATGGGCAAAACGGAAAATTGGGCAAGAGTAACTTTTTATAGGGGCAAACAAAAGTTGATGAAAGGAAGAGAAGAATGGAACAACGGTTAGTGTGTGATACGGTTAGGGATTTGCTGCCAATGTATATTGATCATATGACGAGCGAAGCATCCAATGAATCTATAACAAGCCATATGGCTGATTGCGGTGAGTGCAGGGCAGTGATGGAGCAGATGAAGCAGCCTGTCAGGGTAGAAACTGCGCCGGAAGTCAAAGAATTTAAAAAGTTTATGAAAAAATCCAAAATGAGTTTATTCTATTGGATTATGGGGGCTGCGGCAGTGATTGCGGTGGTAACCTGCTTTATTGTGAATTTGGCAATTGATAAAAGGCTTTCCTGGTTTTATATTGTATGTGCAGGGATTTTGACCGCATATGCCCCTGCTTATGTATGCATTGTTTCGCAGAAGAACAGGTTGGAAAAGGCATTGGCAGTTTTGAGCATATGTACGGTGCTGGTGATAGGGGTTGTGCAAATGGTGCTATACTACCAAATGGGTATAGGAGGGTTGTGGTTTTGGGATATGGGGCTGCCGGTAACGGCATTGTGGCTGCTGATTGTATGGATAGGTGCGGCTTCCCATATGCTGTTTCGGGTTAATCTATTTATTTCGATTGCTATAATCGCGTTTTTGGCAGTTCCGGGCAATGTAGCAACGCATCTTTTAATCGGGGATTACCGGGGGATGGAAGACATATATGCTAATTATATGTTAGATGGCATGGGAAATATTATTGCAGCCTTTGTATTTCTGTTTATAGGGATTGCCTTTCAGGCAAAAAAGGGAAAGAAGCTTGAAAAATAAAAGGCACTGCTTTCAGGGCCGCATCTAAATAGTATCGGTATGGCGGAAAGGCGAGTGGGATATTGATGGAACGGGCGTTTGCCGTATCGGCGGTTGGCACCCTAATGGGCGGTATGCTTTATGTATGAAAGATTGAATGCTGGTTTTAGCGATAACGATGGGTTTTGAGCAAAAAGAGAAGAGGGCATGGGGGTAAAAATGGAAAACAGTTATTTTAATGAAGCGTTATCTAATTTTACAAAAGATTTTGCATATGGAGGGGCAATCCGCCATTTGGTGGATAAAGGATATACGGCAGAACGGATAATCAAGGAGTTCAATTATCCGCTTTCCAGAGAAAGCATTGAGAAAATGGTGAATGATTATTCCCGAAAAAAATAAACCGGACGTTGTGCCGGTACAGGCATTTGACAGTAGCCGGAAAGAAGAGGGCTGCTGTTAAATGCTTTTTTAGCATATAGGATTCGGGTGTCAAAAGGTCTTCGCCAGAAGGAAATAAATTGAGGAAGAACTGAAGGTTCTTCATGAAGTGTCGAAGACACTTTTTAGCCTTAGTCTTCGTCATCCATATCGGAGACAGGCAGGGAAAAAATAAATTCGGAACCTACGCCTTCTGTGCTGATGACATTAATATGTTCCCCGTGGACATGGATGATTTCTTTTGTGATGGAAAGGCCAAGACCGGTGCCTTTCTTATCTTTTCCGCGGGAAGCATCGGATTTATAAAAGCGGTTCCAGATTAATTTCAAATCATCTTTTGGAATACCGATGCCGCTGTCTTTTACGGAAATATAGACTTTATTGCTCTTTTCGTTTGTTTCGAGTTTAATGACGGAATCGGAATGGCTGAATTTGATTGCATTATCCAGAAGATTGTAAAAAACCTGCTGGATTTTCCCCATATCGGCATTGACATAAATGCAGTCGCCGGTCAGCACAAGCTCAATGGCAATGGATTTTTGCCGGCATGTGCCTTCAAAAGTAGCAGCGGTACTGCGGATGACTTGATTCAGTTCAAAATCCGTCCGGTCGAGGAGCATTCCTTTTGTATTGATATTGTTTAAAGTAAGAAGGCCGTTTGTCAGTTTCGTCAGACGGTCTGTCTCATTCAATACAATATTTATATATTTTTCGTGCATTTCCGGCGGGATAGTACCGTCCAGCATCGCTTCCAGATAACCTTTGATGGAGGTAAGGGGTGAGCGGAAGTCGTGGGAGACATTGGCAACAAATTTTTTCTGGTCGTCTTCAGAACGGGCAATTTCATTGGCCATATAAGATAGAGTGGCGGCCAGATAACCGATTTCGTCTTCACTGTCCACTTGAAATTCATAATGCATGTTGCCGCTGGCGTATTGCTCCGTGGCTTCCGTAATCTTGCGTAAGGGAAGATATACCATTTCCGTGAAGAAAATCAGGATGATTAGGGAAAGCAGAAACAGGATAACCAGCATAATGTAAGAGATGTTCAAAAGGCTGTTGGCAGATGCTTGTATGGCGCTCATAGGCGTGTGGATGACAACATAACCTTTTACTTTGAAGTTGGAAGTAATGGGTGAAAAGACGCTGAGCATCTGTTCATGGAAAGAGCCAAAAAAATTCCCTACGATATAGTAAGAGCCGGAAGCCACGGTGGGGTCGAAATTTTCTATGACCACTTCATTTTCCAGATTCACCGGAGCGGAGGAATCCAGAACCATCCGCCCGGAAGGGTTAATAATCCAAATAGTGGCCGACAAATAAGTATCTAATGCATCCAGCTGTTTTTTTACGGTATCCAGGGAAGTTTCGCTGTTATATAAATCCGAAGCATAAGTTTTGGCAATCAAAGTGGCTTCTGCATATAAGGCGTCGGCTTTTTCACGTTTTAAGTGTTCCAAAGTCATATTGGAGACAAAGGTAGCCACAACAACAAAACCGAAAAAGCCGAAAATGATATATCCGAGTATAAATTTTAGGTAAAGGGTTTTCCTCATAGCAACAATTGCATTCCTTCCTGTTTTTTACGCTTTTACTTCAAATTTATATCCCACGCCCCATACAGTGACAATGCGCCAGGAAGCATGGTCTTTGATTTTCTCACGGAGACGTTTGATATGGACATCTACCGTCCGGGTGTCGCCGATATACTCATACCCCCATATTTGGTCTAAAAGCTGTTCTCTCGTAAAAACATGGTTGGGCGAGGAAGCCAGGAAATAGAGGAGTTCCAGTTCTTTGGGCGGCATCTCAATGGTATTCCCCATGTAGATCACGGAGTAATTGGTCTGGTTGACAATCAGATCGGGATATTCTACGCATTTGATGTCAGAGACCTTTGATTCTGCGGCGGCCGGTTTGTAGCGGCGCAGTACAGCTTTTACCCGTGCCACCAGTTCTTTGGAATCGAAAGGCTTTTCCATATAATCGTCCGCACCCAGCTCCAATCCAAGCACTTTGTCAAAAATTTCCCCTTTGGCGGAAAGCATGATAATGGGTGTGGAGGATTTTGCCCTTACCTCCCGGCAAACCTGATAACCGTCGATGCCCGGCAGCATCAAATCTAAGAGGATAAGGTTGGGGGCAAAAGAATCCACTGCCGTCAATGCCGATTCGCCGTCATTGACAATCGTTGTTTCAAAACATTCTTTTGTAAGGTATAAAGCGATTAGTTCCGCAATATTGTTGTCGTCGTCTACGATTAAAATTTTTTGCTTGCTGACCATTTTACACTCCATTTCTGTATCATAAAGCCAATCGGCTTTCAAATATAAGGATGCCATCCGGGCATAAATCCGGGATGAATAGTTTTAACTTCCAGTTTTCCACTGCTGTCAGGATTTAAAAGTTGCAATTGTGACGCCTGCGTCGCCCTCCCCATGTTCGCCCTGACGGAAAGAGTCAATGTATTTTACTTTTTTCAAATGTCCCTGCACCGCTTTCCGGAGCGCGCCGGTTCCTTTGCCGTGTACAATGCGCACGTTGGAAAGATGGGAAAGGTAAGCGTCGTCTAAATATTTATCCAGTTCGGCAAGAGCTTCGTCCACTGTTTTCCCAAGAAGATTGATTTCCGGGGAAATGCTGTAGGACTTGGACATTTTCATGCTGCCGGAGCCGGAGCGAGGAGTAAATGACGGCTTTGTCACCGGTTCGTCTTCCATTAAAACAATATCGTTGATATTTGTCTGGGAGCGGATAATGCCGCATTGGACAAATAAATTCCCTTTGTGGTCGGGCAGGGAACTGACAATGCCCTTTAATCCCATAGAAAGGATTTTAACGCTGTCGCCTAACTTCAGTTGTTTAGGGACGACTGTTTTCTTCGGGGCTTGTTTAGCCTTTAAGGAAAGGTTGTCGTTTTTCTCGGAAATTTTCCCCCGTACTTTTTCCCTCGTTTTCTCCAAGTCTCTCATGGAAGCGCCGGGCCCTGCCTTTTGGAATACCCGTATTGTTTCGTCTGCGACGTTTTTTGCATCCAACAGGATATCCCTTGCTTTTTCGTTGGCTTCGCGAAGGATGCGGTCTTTGGTTTCCTGTATTTTATCTTCTTTCTTTTGCAGCTTTTCTTTCAGTTGTTTGATTTCATTTTTATAGGAAGCGATTTCAAGCCGTTCATTTTCAATGGTAACCCGGTTATGCTCCAAATCGGTGAGCAAATCTTCAAAACTGGTTTTGTCTTGATTGATTTGCGCCTTTGCCGATTGGATAATAGAATCCGGCAGTCCAAGCTTGGAAGAAATGGCGAAAGCGTTGCTTTTGCCGGGGATGCCGATTAAAAGCCGGTAAGTAGGCTGTAGTGTATTGACATCAAATTCGCAGCAGGCATTTTCCACATAAGGGGTGGAAAGGGCATATACTTTCAATTCGCTGTAATGTGTGGTTGCCATTGTGAGGATGTTTTTTTGATGAAGATTATCCAAAATAGCAATGGCAAGTGCGGCGCCTTCCGTCGGGTCTGTTCCGGCCCCCAGCTCGTCAAAGAGGCAAAGGGAACCTTTGTCTGCATGTTTCAAAATGGAAACGATACGGGTCATATGGGAAGAAAAAGTGCTTAAGCTTTGTTCGATGCTTTGTTCATCGCCAATATCCGCATATACTTCGGTAAAGATAGAAAGCTCCGAACGGTCCAACGCCGGGATATGGAGACCGGACTGCCCCATCAGGGCGAAAAGGCCTACCGTTTTCAGCGAGACGGTTTTTCCGCCCGTATTTGGCCCAGTAATAATCAGCAGATTAAAATCTTTGCCAAGATAAACGTCAATGGGTACCACTTTCTTTTTATCCAATAAGGGATGCCTGCCTTTTCGGATATTGACATATCCGTCAGTATTAAAGACAGGTATGGTGGCGTTTTGCTCCATAGCCAGGGATGCCCTTGCAAATATAAAATCCAAAGTTGTCATAATTTTCTGGTTTTCGGAAAGGGTATCCGTGTAGGCGGAAGCCTGTGCGCTTAAGTCGGCAAGTATTTGTTTGATTTCTTCCTGTTCTTTCAAAGACAGCTCTTTGAGCTGGTTGTTCAGGGCAACGACAGCAGCCGGCTCAATAAATAGAGTGGAGCCGGTGGACGACTGGTCATGAATCATGCCCGGAACCTGATTTTTATATTCCGCTTTTACCGGGATGCAATAACGGTCATTCCGCATGGTAATAACGGCATCCTGTAAATAGGTACGATAAGAACCGCCCAGCATTCCGGTGAGCTGTGAGTGGATTTTGTCGTTGGTAATCCTTATGCTCCGGCGGATATGTTTCAATTCTGTGCTGGCATCATCGCTAATTTCATCCTCGGACAAGATGCAGCGGCGGATTTCGTGGGCAAGAGGGCTAAGGGCATCTAAGGTACCGAAAAAATCGTCCAGGGAATCTTTTTCTTCATCTTCCCGTTCTCTCTTGCCATAAGCCTTAACGCGGCTTACATTTTCCAAAAGCCCTGCAATATTCAGAAGCTCTACAATGGATAACGTGCTGCCTATACCTAAAGATTTCAGGGTGTATCCTAAATCTTTGTTCCCGCCGAAAGAAGTGGAGCCTTTTTTGAAAAGGCGGGAGAGGGCATCGGCAGTCTGGGTCTGCGCTTCGTTAATGACATTGATATCGGTAAAAGGTTTCAAATTCTGACATAGCTGCCGGCCCAAGTCGGAGCTTGCTTTCTCTGCCAGTTTGTCTATGATTTTGTTATATTCTAAGGTTTGTAATACTTTTTCGTTCATAATAATTTCTCTCTATCATTTCATGAAGGTTTATAATTGTTGTTAATTTGATAAAAATTATCAATTTGTTGGTGATGTATTAGTAATTTATTGGTAATATATGGGTAATGCATAGGTAATGGACGACAAAACGGCGGAGTGCCGAAATGCCGTAGACCAGTTTTTGCTTTTGCAGCAATGACAAAACACGTTATTATTATAGCATATGAAATAAAAAAATACCATTGGGGAAAATTGCTACGGTTCAAAGAATAAAAACGTACTGCATGAGAACAAAATGCAGTACGTTTTTGTGGATAGCGCCGTCTTTTGAAACGGTCATAGTATTTTTAGCCGGATTCGGGGCTTTCAATAACGATATCTTCGGAAAGCCGAAATAGCAAATCTTTTGTGACCGCTATTTCAAAATTTTGCAGCGCATAGTATTTCATGGCTTTTCCGCTTCCGGAAATTTCCATGGAACTGGTAACAAGCTGGGCCGTTTCCAGCTTTTTCAGATGAATGTAGAGCAATGGCCTGCTGATATTCACTAATCTGGCCAGTTCGCTGACATATTGCCGCCCCCCGGAAAGTATCCCGATTATTTTAATCCGGACCGGGTGGGATAAGGCATCAAAAATATTGATGTAATCTTCGTATTTTTTTAGGCTCAGGCCTCCGATAAAATTTTCCATATTAAATATCTTTCATCATTTTGTCAATAGATTCTACTTTTTCACGTATAATCAGCAGTTCTTCTTTGATTTCAGCATTGCTGCGGGCGATATCCCCAGCCAGGCTATTGAATTTTTCGTCATCAATACCGCTGATTTTAGCTCTTTTTTCTATTGATTTCATAATAAGGAAAATAGCTAAAATAATGAAAAAACCAATAACAGTGATAATTGGCATTTGTGTGTTAAGCATTTTTATAATCTCCTTTCTTGTGATATAGTAGCATACTACATGTAATAATATTATTACATATGATATAAATTGTCAACCAAAAATGAAAGATAAATTTTCAACTGGAAATTATATACTTTATATTCCATAATTACATATCGACTATCCCCCACGGTGTACCCGCGCTTCTGTAGGAGTATCCTGTTGTGTATCCTAAAGGATATGCGGGCATGATGCCGAGTCGGAAGTAAACACAATTTATATGCATGGTCAGGTGCATTGCCGATTGAGGAGAAAGGTGAGGATGGGATATGAGTTGATTTCCATGATTAGCGAAGATATCCATTTACATTATCTATGAAACAAGATATACTTAGGAAAGCAGTTTTGCCCTAGGTTTGCAGGCTGGGAAAGCATGGGGGTTTTTATGAACAGTGAAAAGCATAAAAAGAATGTGGATGTGGAAACGGATGTACAGAAACAGGATTCGGATTTTATAACCGAAACGATTAAGCAGCGGCCGATTAATAAAAAGAAACTGCTCAGGCAGACCTTAATTACTGCAGCTATGGCGGTGGTTTTTTCCCTTGTGGCGTGCCTTACGTTTCTTTTGCTGGAACCGGTCATCAGCAATTGGCTGTATCCGGAGGAGGAGCCGGAACCGATTGAATTTCCGGAGGAAACGGAAGAAATGTTGCCGGAGGATATGATTGTGGATGATTCGGAGATGGAAGAGGAAGAATCGCCGGCAGAAATTACGATTCAGGATGAACAGATAGAGAAGATATTAAAAAGCATACAATTAGATATGGAAGATTATACAGCCATGTATGATTCGATGTCAGAAGTAGCAGCAACGGCAAATAAATCGGTGGTAATGGTGACCGGTTCGGTATCCAATGTGGATTGGTTCAACAATCCCTATGAAAGCAAGGGGCAGACATCAGGGGTAATTGTGGCGAAACAGCCGAAGGAAGCCCTCATTTTGGTGAAGTATGAAAATGTAATTGATGCGGAAAGTATTGTAGTAACGTTTTGCGACGGAACACAAAGCGAGGCGCAGATACAGGAAAAAGACGTAAACACCAAATTAGCGGTAATTTCCGTCTCTTTGGAAGGGATGGGTAAAGAAACCACAGATTTAATTGCAGCAGCGGATTTGACGGCCAGTTCCAGCAACCGGGCTATTTTGGGGAAGCCTGTGATTGCAATTGGCAGCCCTTTGGGGAATGGGGAATCCGTATGCTATGGGATAATGACTTCCAACAATACGGTTTTAAATATGGTAGATTCTTCTTACAAACTGGTGACTACGGATATTTACGGAAGCCAAAAAGCGTCTGGCGTACTGATTAATATGAAAGGTCAGGTGCTGGGGATTATAGATAATGCCCATAACAGCGAGGATATGAAGAATCTGGTATCGGGTATAGGGATTACGGAACTGCGTAAAGTGGTGGAGCGGATGAGCAACGGGCGCAAGCAGGCTTATTTGGGCACTCACGGAACAGATGTGACGGTGGAAGCAAATGAGAATCTGGGCGTACCTTATGGCGCTTATATTACGGAAATTGAAATGGATTCCCCCGCAATGGAAGCAGGGATCCAAAGCGGCGATGTGATAGTGGAGATGAGGGGGAAGGGAATCCACACATATAGCGATTTGGTGAATGCGGTTATGGAAGGGCAGCCCAATGAAATGATGGCCATTACGCTAATGCGTCAGGGCCCGGAAGAGTATGTGCAGATGGAAGTAAATGTTACTTTGGGGGATTTAGAGTGATTGGCATGGTTCGGGGAACGCAATATAAGGTTCTTTTAAATAGAAATTAAAAAATGAAAGGATTGTAAAAGCATGAAGTATATTAAAGATTATAAAGAAGGCGACAGGGTATTCGACATATATCTGTGCAAACATAAACAATCGGCAGTTACTAAGAACGGAAAGTCTTATGATAATGTAATTTTGCAGGATAAAACGGGAACATTGGATGCAAAAGTGTGGGATCCGCATAATCCGGGAATCGGTGAGTTCGATTCCTTGGACTATATTGAAGTATATGGTGAGGTTACAAGCTTTCAAAATTCTCTTCAAGTTAATGTAAAGCGTATCAGGAAATGCCAAGAAGGGGAATATACACCGGCGGATTATCTTCCGGTGAGCAGCAAAGATATTGAAAAAATGTATGGGGAATTGCTTGGATACATAAACGAAATAGAAAACCCGCATTTAAAAGAATTGATGGAATCGTTTTTTGTAAAGGATAAAGATTTTATAAAAGCATTTAAGCAATCATCGGCGGCAAAAACGGTGCATCATGGTTTTGTGGGCGGACTGCTGGAGCATACTTTGGGTGTGGCGAAATTGTGCGGGTATTATTGCACGGCATATCCATTGTTAAAAAAAGATTTGCTTATCAGTGCGGCAATCTGCCATGATATCGGAAAGGTAAAGGAACTGTCGCTTTTCCCTGAAAACGATTATACCGATGACGGACAGCTTTTGGGGCATATTGTGATGGGGGTGGAAATGGTGGGGGAAAAAATCAAGGCGATAAAGGGATTTCCGCCGGTTCTTGCCGGAGAATTGAAGCATTGCATCCTGGCCCATCATGGGGAATATGAATTTGGCTCGCCCAAAAAACCGGCAATTATAGAAGCTATGGCACTTAACTTTGCGGACAATACGGATGCAAAGATGCAGACATTTACGGAATTGCTGAACAATACGAAGGAGACTGGCTGGCTTGGGTTTAACCGTCTGTTTGAATCCAATCTAAGGGCAACGAGGATGGAATAAGGATGGAAGATAGATTGAATGGCGTTCCCGGCAGGGATTATGATGACAAAAGTGTCGTTTTTGACCGCGGAGATAATTTCAGCTGTGAAAAAAATGATGTTTTTACGGTAAAAATTGAAGATATCGGCAATGACGGAGAGGGTATAGGTAAAGTAAACGGCTATACCCTTTTTGTGAAAGATGCGGTGATTGGGGATAGGGTAAGATGTAAGATAATGAAGGCAAAAAAGCATTATGCGTATGGGAAACTGGAGGAAATTCTGGTGCCATCCCCCGTTCGTGTAGAGCCATTGTGCAAGTATCACAGGCAGTGCGGCGGCTGCCAGATACAGGCAATGGATTATCAAGCCCAGCTTGATTTTAAACAAAGGAAAGTAAAGAACAACCTGTTGCGTATTGGCGGTTTCGACGAGGAACTTTTGGAGCAGGTAATGGAACCTATCGTTGGAATGGAAAATCCATACCATTACCGTAATAAAGCCCAGTTTCCGGTGGGAACGGACAGGGAAGGGAAGTTGATTGCCGGATTTTATGCAGGAAGGACACATGATATTATCCCCAATACGGATTGCGCCCTTGGTGTGGAAGAGAATAAGGAAATATTGGAATGTATCCTGGCACATATGGAGAAATACCATATTCCGGCTTATGATGAAAAGACGGGTACTGGCCTGGTACGGCATATATTGATACGCAAAGGCTTTGCCAGCGGGGAGATTATGGTTTGCCTTGTGATTAATTATGGCAGCAAAAAGGGGCATAAGGCTGGAATTGGGAAAGGGGGAAACAGAGAGTTTTTGGCTTCCCAGAAGGAGCTGCTCAAAACATTAGGGAAAATTCATGGTATGACAAGCGTGTCGGTATGCATCAATACGGAAAGGACAAATGTGATTATGGGGGATGAGGTGCATACCATATGGGGGAAAGAGAAGATATGCGATACGATTCATAGAAGGGATGTAGAAGATTTTTCTTTGATGGATGAGGGGATTGTGTTCCATATATCGCCCCTTTCTTTTTATCAGGTGAATCCGGTGCAGACGGAAAAACTGTATAGCCTGGCATTGGAATATGCGGGATTGAGCGGGAAGGAAACGGTATGGGATTTATACTGCGGGATTGGTACGATTTCCCTTTTTCTGGCAGGGAAGGCAGAGCATGTCTATGGCGTGGAAATCATTCCCCAGGCGGTTCAAGATGCCAGAGAAAACGCAGCTTGGAATGGAATTGACAATGCGGAGTTTTTTGTGGGGAAAGCGGAAGAGGTTCTGCCGGAAAAGTATGAGAAGGAAGGGAAGAGGGCGGATGTGATAGTGGTAGATCCGCCTCGGAAAGGCTGCGATAGGGAATGCCTTGAAACAATGCTGAAAATGCGCCCGGAGAGGATTGTGTATGTGAGCTGTGATTCGGCGACGCTGGCAAGGGATTTGAGGATGTTGTGTGATGGCGGGTATGAATTGAAGAGGATAAGGGCAGTGGACCAGTTTGGGGGGACGGTGCATACAGAATGTGTGGTGGGAATACAAAGGAAACATATCTAGAAATCCTTTATTTTAAGCAGTTTTATAAGCATTTTGTGTTTGTAGAAGATGAAGAGGGGAATCGGAATAAGAGGACAAAAAAATATTTTGAGGTTTTGGCAGTGGTTGATGTGGGGTGTGGGGATACAAGAAAATAATAAGCCTTTTTAAGTTTCATTTCCCGTAGCGAGTTACAAATAATCTAAGTGAAGAAGAAATGATTGTTTTGTTACCTGCGGCGGGGAATTTATTTATATATTTAAGGAGGGATTTTATGATACCAGAAACATCTGTAGATTGGAAAGCATTTGAATATAAATACTCAAATAATCCACAGAGGGCATTTGAGAATCTTGCCTACTGTTTGTTTTGTTATGAATTTAACCAGAAAAATGGTATTTTTCGTTATTTTAATCAGCCCCACATAGAAACAAACCCTATTCAAGTGGATGAGCAACTTATAGGTTTTCAAGCAAAATATTATGCAGATAGTGTTTCCATGTCCGGTAAAGAAAAAGATTTGAAAGAAGCTGTAGAGGGGGCTGCAAGATCGTATCCTGGAATTACGACGCTATATTTTTATATAAGTAGAGAGTTTTCTCCAAGTTCAAAAAAAGATATGATAGAACCATCCTACAAAATTAATGTAGAAAAAGCAGCACAAAATCTTAATATAAAAATTGAGTGGCGTGTAAGAAGTAATATGGAAGCGCAGCTTATGCAGGATAGTCGGCTTACCATCTGCAGGAATGTATTTTTTCAGACAGATTCTGCTGTGCAGTCATGTTGTGAAAATCTTGATAAACACAAGGCAGATTTATTTGGAAATATTAATACAAGTATGGTTTACAAAGAGAATGAGATTATTTTAGACCATAATATGTTAGATATTGAAAGTTTTCTTGTTTCGGATAATCAGATTTTGATTGTAGATGGAGAGGCGGGGTCTGGAAAGTCTGCATTGATTAAAAGAGTGATAGAAAACTTTAGTGATGAAACGGCATTTCTTGCATTTAGAAGTATAGATATGGATGTGGATGATAAACTGAGGTTTTTAAGCTTGCACGGAGTACTGAAAATTGATGAAGTGCTCGGTGTTTATAAAGATGCAGATTTCCGCATTGTATATATTGATGCAGTAGAGAAATATTTTTCTATGGAAAATCAGAAGATATTTGAAGAAATTCTACAGATTTTGATAAAAGCGGGATGGAAGTTGATTTTTACAATTAGAACAACATATAAAGAATCATTTCATAATACTTTGTTAAACAAGGTTAATGTTCAGCAATATCATGTAGTCCCAATACATCACAATAAACTTTTAGAATTATCTGATACATATGGCTTTGTACTTCCAGAAGATAAAAAGCTTTTGGAATTGCTTGGAGCTCCGTTTTATCTGAATTTGTATCTTTCACTGGATGATTTGGAAGACGAAACGAGTGTTATACTTAACAGAGAAATTTTTGAAAACAAAATATGGGAGGATATTATACGAAATAATAGAAAACGAAAAAATAATATGCCAACCAGAAGAGAAAATGTTCTTTTATTCATTACAATGGAAATGTTGAAAAATGAGAATTATCAGTATGAAATACAGTCCAATGATGACCATGATGCATTTGGAGATTTAGAGAAGGCAGGAATATTAAATCAGACGAATGATGCCAGAAAATATTATTATAGCCATGATGTATATGAGGAATTAGCTGCAAATCATATTTTCACACAGCAGTATAATATGAATAGTGGAGCCGACAAATTTTTTGCAAAATTCAGGACATCTCTTCGGGTTAGAAAATTGTTCCGGGGATGGTTGACATATTTTGTGACTACAGATGGACATAAGGATATTATTTTTAAGATTCTTGAATGTGAAGAGGTTGATAAGATATGGAAAGAAGAGATTCTTCTGACGGTAATCACAAAAGAACATCTTAAAGACATATATTACAGAATTATATCTGATATGGCTGATGGTAATTACGCAATGTTAAAAAGGATTACGTTTCTGATTAATATATGCTGCCGTGTAGCAGAACATAGAGAAATATATTTCAATCGTGGAAGTCTTATGCCATTTCGATTGTCGAAGCCTTCTGGATATGCATGGAAAGAATTATTTATGTATATTTTTGCCCATAAAGAATCAATATGTTGGGACAAGGAAATGGCTTTTGTTGTAATTGAGGTTCTGGATTCATGGACAAAGCATATTGAAAATAAGAAAGAAGAAAATACAGCATTTGCAGGGAAAATAGGATTATTTTTGTTAGAATACATATCAAATGATAAAGATTTAAGATATGAATTAAAGGATGAAAAGATTGATAAATTGCAAGATATTTTGTGTAATTCTGCGTGGATGATTAAGGACGAGCTAAGCGATATTTTTCAAACTGTTTTAGATGCTTCGAAAGGCGATGATGTAGATGCTTGCTATGCTAAAATAAATTCAAATGTTTATAGAATGTATAGTGAGTTGGCAGAGCGTGCGGTAACAGACATTTATCATTATGGACAAATACCCTTTGCGATGCCTGAAATGACAATTAGATTGATGGAAACAATGTGGATTAGTCAGGGTCAATTACCTGTTTATCGAAGTATAGATATAGATAGCTATTTTGGAATTGATTCACATCTGTCGAATAAATATTATCCGGCAAGTGCGTATAAAACGCCGATAATAAATTTACTGCAAAATAATCAGGATGCGGCAATTGATTTTTTGATTTGTTTTTGCAATAAGGCAGGCGAAAATTATTTAAAGTCAAATTTGAATATAGATTATAAAGAATGCATGAAAATCATGATTTATGTGAAAGGACAGGTGATAGAACAGACAGTATCTGCTCGTCTTTGGAAAATGTATAGAGGAACGCATGTGGGTTCAGATTTTCTTGTCAGTTTGTTGATGGGATTTGAAACATGGCTTCTTAATGTGGTAAAAAATTCTGATGCTAATGTGGTGATAGATTTTTGTAGAGATATATTAATAAAATCTGAAAATGTTATGTTGACAGCAGTTATTGTAAGTATTGCTGAAGCGTATCCAGAGAAAATGATTGATATTGTCTGTGATTTCCTTAAAACAAAAGAGATATTTCACTTTGATTCAGATCGATTTGTATCCGAACGACAGGCATCATTTTTGTTGCATGGAGATAATATTTTTGAAGAGGAACGGAGAGAAGCTAATAAACTTCCACATAGACAAAAAAGGTTAGAGGACATTATTCTTCAATACCAGACGGACAAAAACGAAATATCTGAGGAAGAATACAGTGTGCAGTTACAAAAAATTTATAAGGCTATTGATGATGCGACAAAGGATATTGATACATGGCAAACATCAGATAAATATGCATATTATAGAATGGATTTGCGTCAGTACAAAAAAGTGGTTAATGTTGAACCCGATGGCAAAGGAAATAATATATGCATGGTGATGCCTGATTTTACCGAAGATATGGAGGAATTAAGTAAAGAAAGCAGAGAGGTAAGCGATTATCATTTTCAATATATGGATTTACAGTTATGGAGTGATTACAAATTTAACGGGAATGAGAAGTTTAAGGAATATGATAAATATGCCAATATTTCAATTGTATTGAAAGAATTGAGCGAACTGTGGGAATTCCTATGCAATTATAACAGCAAGAGTAATTCGGAATCTAAGGATCAGTCGTTCCTCTTTCATCGGTATCTTTCAATTGTTCCATATACATGTACAGTATTGCTTAGAGATTTTGAAAATGATTTGACAGATGGATACAGGAATTTATGCAGGGATATTATTTTTGAATTTGGATATTTGTTTTCAGAAATATCAGATTATGAATTTGGACAAACTGGAAATGGGATAGAGGCGATTGCGCTTGGGCTTATATTATTAATAAATGGAGAAAACACAAAAACAGCAGACAATGAAAATCCACTATACTTGCTCTTAAAACTGGTACTTAAAGACTGGAGTGATGACAGCCGCATTATAAAACAGGTTGCGAATGCCATTTGGAAACAGAGTCCAACTGATGGATGGAAACTTGTTTATCTTTTTTCTTTGCTTGCTGATGAGTACGAAATACAAATTATGAAACACAGAGAACTTTCTCTTGATGATTTTTTGGAAAGCTATCAACATAATATAGAACAGGTTTTAATGAAAGATTCTATTGGTCTAGCTGATATTGATTTTACAAGGCTAAGTGGAGCGGTGACTTTTGTTGTCATATCATTTGTTTCTGTAGATATGAAAGAGGCATTTAAGATTGTTGAAATGACGAAAGATAAAACAATAAAAGTGACATTTGGCAAAAAATATGATGGGAAAGAAGAACGAAGAAATCTCATAGGCTATACATTGAATTTCATTGTTTGGTTTGCAGATGTACTGTTATATTGTGATGATTTAGAAAGAAAAGTTATGATTGAGTCTTTTATGGAAAGGGCAGATATCGTCACAAATGAGAATGTAAGAGAACTATTAAAATGGCTTATTATAGATCAGGAGGTTTATAGAAAAACAAATGAATTTTGGAATATATGGGAGCTTATGAAACCAAAGATGATTGAACTTGGTAATAAAGGAATGCGTGATTATTATACGAACAGCAATATACCTTTTGGAGAGGATAGGGTTATTGTAACGTATCTGTTTGCAAATACTTCTTGGCGGAAAGATGTTCATAAATGTGATTTGCTTTCCAAGGAAAGGGCTGCATTTTTTACGGATTTTGTTGAAAAATCAAGAAGCGTTAAAGCGGTGTTTTATGCGTTGGCTAAGCTGCTGAATACAGTTGGGATGGAAACTTATAATGAGATTGGAATTGAGTGGATATATAAACTGATTATGAAAGACTCAGAATGCAGGGTACAGTTTTATGACTATACACTATATTATCTTGAGGAATATATTGGAAGTTTTGTGGTACATCATAGAACAGAGTTTAGGGAGAACACGGGGCTTTTACAGAAGATACAGGCTGTATTAGAATATTTGATAAATCAAGGTTCTCAGATAGCGTATTTTTTGGGAGAAGAAATATGATCGGGAAGGAGTGGAATTGTGACAGATAAAAAAAAGGATGTTGGGAAAAATGTACAGAGCGAAATTATCATATACCAGACAGAAGATGGAAATACAAAAATAGATGTTAAATTTCAAGATGAAACAGTTTGGCTTACGCAGGCTCAATTATGTGAGTTATATCAAACCAGTAAATCCAATATTAGCGAGCATATTAAACATATATTTGAAGAGGGAGAACTGGAGGAAGATTCAGTTGTTCGGAAATTCCGAACAACTGGTGCTGATGGCAAGAATTATAATATTACACATTATAATCTTGATATGATTATTTCTCTTGGATATAGAGTGAAATCCAGAATAGCGACGAATTTTCGGCGTTGGGCGACTGAGCGTCTAAAAGAATATATGATAAAAGGCTTTACTATGGATGATGAGCGATTAAAGAATCTGGGAGGTGGAAATTACTGGAAAGAATTATTAGACCGTATACGGGATATTCGCTCATCGGAAAAAGTGATGTACCGGCAGGTGCTTGACCTTTATGCTACCAGTGTGGATTATAATCCTAAAAGCAGTGAATCTATCGCATTTTTTAAAATGGTTCAAAATAAGTTGCATTATGCGGCACATGGGCATACAGCGGCAGAGGTAATATATAAACGAGCAGATGCAGAGCAGCCATTTATGGGGCTAAAAAGTTTTTCTGGCGATTTTCCAACATTAAAAGATATTGGTATTGCAAAGAATTATTTGAGTGAGGAAGAATTGAAGATTCTAAACAATATTGTATCGGGATATTTTGATTTTGCAGAAATTCAGGCAATGCGCCATCATCCCATGTATATGTCTGATTATGTAGAGCATCTTAATAATGTATTGAAAACTACTGGAGAAAAACTATTGCAGGGAGCAGGAACAGTTAGCCATGTGCAGGCAATCGAAAAAGCAACAGAAGAATATAAAAAATATCAGATTCAAAACTTATCACCAGTTGAAGAAGAATATCTAGAAAGCATTAAAAACATACATAGTACAGCAAAGAAAAAAGCGAAGAAGTAATAACACAGAATTGTATTCCTATACGAGTGACGAGGCTGAAAAATTGTGTTTACATAGTAGCTCCAACACATGTGGAGACTGTGGTGATGCTTTCCCACAAAACCTGACAGCCATATCAACGTGAAGATTGAATTTGGAGAAGGTGATGGGAAAGTACCTATAGATGTAATAGCAGAGAGGGCAAAGAAATATCAGCCGAAACCGAAAATTACATATAAAATGATACAGGAATATGTTGAAAAGAAATATGGATTTAAAGTACATACTGCGTATATTGCAGAGGTGAAAAGGTCTTTGGGATTAACAATGTATGATGCTTCTAATGCGGTAGAAGAATTAAAACATCCGAGGAAGCATCCATCGAAAGTGAATTATCATATTTGTTCGACTATTTGGTGGATTTTGTATGTGATGAAAAAATATTGGGATTGTATAAAGAGGTGTGTAGAAGGTACTTCTATACATATCCGAGTTGTATTAAATGATATATTAAAGCATATTGAGAAATGTGGGGAGATGAAAGGGAACGGTTAGGAAACGATTCATAGATTAAGCAGAGGATAAGTAGTTTGAGAGATATTTTACTTGAGTTTATGATGTGACAGAGAGAGGGTTTATATGGCGAGAATGGTAAAGGAAACTATCCATGCGAAGGCATTGATATTGGTATCTATATAACAACTTTTGAAAATGAGTTTATCTCATTAACGGATATTGCAAAGTATCGAAATGAAGAGGACCCAAGATTTGTGATTCAAAACTGGATGAGCAATCGTAACACAATAGAATTTTTAGGTGTTTGGGAAGAAGTGCATAATTCAGATTTTTACCGTGTGCAATTCGAGGCGGTTAAAAATGAGGCGGGGCTAAATCGTTTTGTTATGACACCAACAAAGTGGATTACACAGATGAATGCCATCGGTATTATTTTCAAAAAGTGTAGTTAATTAAAAAGTGTTATACTAGCACCGAACAAAGTGAGATTGAGGCTAATACCCCACTCCTGCATAGTAGGAGGCAAATGCGAATGGCATTTGAGTGCTTGCACCGGGGAAGTTTATTCTGGCCGCTGGGAAATGCATCTGAAAGGCATAGTATAAATGATTATTTTCATAATTTAAAGCATAGCATATTGGTTTTAAGGATAAATTTGGGAACTGGTAGCAGAATGTTTTTTAAGAAGGGAATATTTATAGCGGGATTTTTAGATATTTGAAAAACCATTTTTATTATAGCCAGACCACTCAAAGTGATAGCACATTAAGCTTATCGCTACAAACCAAGGAAATCCCGGTGAAACAACTTGTTTCGCCGGGATTGTGGAGTACGCGCCCTTTCAATATTTCAATTTTTGAAAAGATTAGCAAGTATTTGTGCGATTTTTTCAAGGGTACCATCACCGGAAGCATTGTGTTCCATAAGAAACTCCCATTTACCATCTTCTGATTTATGGATTTTGATGTGTGTGCTTAAGAGGAACAGCACGGCAATCAACACTTCTGCCTCCGGTAAACCGGGAATGGCAAAAGTCTGGGCGGTCTGTGCGTTTTCCAGGCAGTTCTTTACTGCGGAGGGCAGAGCAGATTCTTTCTCTAAAGTTACAATTACATCATCCCAAAAGTCTATGGGCAACGGCGCAGGCAGGGCAATTTGCCCTTGATACTGCAAATAAAATTCTGCAAAACTGGAATCCTGCTGTGCCAGGGCCAGTATAGTGCTTTTTTTGGTATATGTAGAATATTCAACGGTTGACATCATTCAGTTCAGCCTCCATTTCTTCTAGGATTTCTGTCAGTTCCTGGGGTATACATGCGGTCCATTTCTGCCTCACTTGGCTGTGTTCCGTACCTGCAGTCGTATGCAGCAGGCGGGCATAACTACAGATTACAAACATCAGGTTATGTGCGTCATTTGTATTAGTAAACATTTGAATGGATTTTAAATAAAAATCACATGCTTGTGGAAAATCTTGCCTCTCCTCTGCAATTCTGCCCAGCTGATGGTAAGTGCTGGCTGCGTAATGCTCATTGCCTTGTTTTTCTGTAATTGCCAGCGACTTTTTGTACCACCCTTCTGCTGCCGCAAAATCGCGTTGTTCTTGGGCAATTCTGCCCAGCTGATGGTAGGCGCTGGCCATAGTTGCCCAATCATTAGAAGTTTCGGCTTTTTCTGCAAGTGCCGAACACAACTTATTCGCTTCTGCAAACCGGCGCATTTCTTTCGCATGATATGCAAGGCTTTGGGTTAAGGCCATATAACATATATCCATATCCCGGGCTTCCGCCAGTCGTCTTGCATAGTAAAAATTCTCAATATTCCTCTCGTAGACAGTCTTTACCTGATACAGCGGCTTACCGGTCAAAGCGTGTGCAAGTCTTCCCATAATATCTGCAAAACTTATCTGTAGGGGCTCCGGGGCGGGCGTCTGCCGTAGCAGATATCCCCGCAGGGCAGGGTGGAGCTGGTAGACATTCTGTCCTATATGGGTGCAGAAACCGGCATTTTCCAAGATATGATAGCATGCGTTGACCATATCCGGTTCCACAGGATATCCTGTCGCATTCAGCATTGCTTTCACATAATCCGCATCTACGTGAAAGTCATGCAGGCCGGTCACCTGCAATACGGGGAGATACCGTTCTGTAAGGCTGCTGCCGAATACGGCATAAGCAGCCTGCAGCCGCCGGGTACTCTCGTCCCCCTCCATCCCCTCAAAGCTGCTTTTCAGGTCAGTCAGTAGCTGTCTGGCGGAGCAATGTTGAAGCCGTAGCAATATGGACCGGATGGCCAGGGGATTGCTACACAGCCTGTCAAGAATTGCAGCGTAGGTCTCGTTGCTTCGGTCCAGTGTCAGGCCAAGATCTCTTACGACAGCATTGCAGTATTCCCAAAGGTCTTCACCAGCCAGACCGACCAAAGGAAGCCGGTAGCAGGATGATACCGGTAGCCAGGATTCCTCGTTTCTGCTTGTGAGCAGCACCTTCGTTTTGCCTGCACGGAGTTCTTTCAGCAGTCGGGCCAGGATATCCCGGTCCTCTGCGCTGAGTTGGGGCTGAATCTCCGTTCCATCAATGCCGGAAGCGGATTCAAAGTTATCCCACACCAGCAGGCAGGACCTGTTCCGCAGCAGCTGCGTCAGGATTTTCTGCTTTTCCTCTTTTGGCTTTGCCAAGGAAGAAGTGTTCGCCAGTTCGTCCAGCAGCTGGTTGATAACATACTCGGCGGAATGGATTTTCTGGAAGTTGAACCAGAAAACGTTCTCCCGCAGCCCGCCGGTCTGGCTCAACCAGCGCAGGAAGCCTTTTGCCAGACTGGTCTTGCCGACTCCGGCCTGACCATGTATCAGGATTGCAGTCTGGGGCTGGCGGAGCATGGCGCGCTCCAGCCTCTGGATATCGCGTCCTCTACCGATAAAGCCGTAATCACCGTCCACCCTTGCGTCCGTTGGCAGTACGGAAGCTTCTCCGCCTGCTCCCTCTGTGGAACGAAGCCGCGGTAAAACCGCGCTTTCAGAAGATAGTTGCTGATATAGGACCGGAACGACCCAGTCCTGCAGGGGCAGCTGCCCCACAATGCAGTCCCGTGCGGACTGCCGTAGCATTTTTCCCCGGCCGGCGCGTACTGCTTCGGATACTTTGCCGGTGGAAAACAGACGCTCATAAAATGCCGGAATGAATGCTTTTGCGCCGCTTACATAGAGGGAGTATCCCATAGCCACCACGCTGCGGACGCAAGCCTTGAGCAGTCCTGCTGCTACGCTGGCAAAAGGGTCCTGTGCCTGGTCATCAATCATGCCGGACTGGCATGCGTTCACTACCATGAATGGGATGTTATATTCCGCAAGCAGCTGGGCAAGCAGCCTTGTGTCAACCGGATCAGGTCCGCTGCTGTCTGTTTCAAAAATAAGCTGGCCTTCAGGGGCGGCATACAGGTTCCCAGCAGGTGCGTCCATGACCGCGCCGTAACCGCCATGACCGTCAAAATGTACAATATGGTAGTGGCCGGGGTGGTCGTAAAGCACCTTCCTCAGTTGATCAAAGGTCGGCGGACGCAGGATGTCCATAGTGACGGGCAGTCTGTTTTGGCTGATGTACTCTACAAGACTGTTGGCCAGTATATTATAGCTGACATCGTTTTCCCCGTAAGGACGGGGAATGACATATAAAATATGGATAGCCTCCTGGGTCGGAGTGGACGGCAGGGGCGGCGGGTCGCCGATGCTGGAGAGTTGCCGGTCAATACAGCAGCGCAGAGCCAGCCAGCCGTCATCCCTGCTGTACAGGGCCTCTCAGGACCAGGACATGATTTCGGGCGAATCGCTTGTAATCTTAATGCGGAAACCTTGAAAATTCCGCCTTTTTGCATCTTGGTACCAGTCCCGCGCGTATCCGGTAAACAGCGTGTCGAAGAGCATGGCGCCCCATACCTGCATAGTCTTTGCGACGCACTCTGCCAATTGGGGGTATACGCCAAAGGGGCTCTGCAGATAGTTTTCTAGATACCAGCGCAGTTCAGGAAGGAATTGTTTTGCAGGATGCCCTTCCACAGGAAACTTTGCGGGATCTGGCAAGACGACCGCCGCAGTGCGCTTCATATCCATGCTGCGGATTACCTCGAACATAGCGCTGCCGTTCTGATTACAGGTATGATGAATCTGAAGTTCCATAGGAACGACCTCCTTTGAAATAAAGATTAGTGCTAAATATATATATTATATCATACAAGCCAGGTGGTGCATAGAGCGACCCATTCACCTTGAAGTTTTTCGCTGATTCTATGATCTATTTATACTGCTTCTATTCCGGTAAGCGTTCCTCGTACATGATGCTCAGTTTCCCATAGAGCGATTCCGGTTCCAGATTAGCATTATCCATTTCTGTGCTGTTTCCATGTATATCTCCTCCAAATTTTATTTTTGTTCATTATATTATGCTGTCATTATAATTGTATAATAATGCCATGTTGGGATGGATAATAGGCACTGTCATTAATCCTAACTTTGCCAAGGTCTGTGGCACAGGGGGCAAAACCGGACAGATTCGTTGGCTTCAATGGATGCTATGGGTATGACTACTATGCCGGGGATAAGAGCATAACCGTCAAAGAGGAAGAGGCCAGAGGTGTCCACATGGTTTATGACATGTATCTGGAGGGTTGCGGAACGGCATATTTTAGAAATGCCAGCACTTTCTGCCTTCATTTTCTATTTCTGCCGTCGCCTTTTTTCTTCTCCAAAAAATTCCGATATCCTATTTTGAGTATGCCACTACTTTTTGCTGGCATTTTTGATATAGGTATTGCACTTTTTGACGGCACTTGTCCTTTTGGCGCGTATGGAGGGATTTATGAATGTACTTGAAGCAGTGAGGGAGAATGGGATAACCGCGAAAAAATATTGACACTATCGTTTTGAAAAAGGCTTCCGCCTCATCGCAGAAATGGCACACGATGTTAAAATCGGTTTAGTACTTGCAAATGGTGCATTATCTTCTTAGGTTAATGGTGAGGGTGATATCCCCATAAAAGCCTAAACACCACTTTACTAAGTTCCCCAATCGGCAAATAAAGCCCCAATGTGGCTTAATTCAGGTAAATCCATTCGTGGTCGGCATTGGTTATATCATCCGCATTATCCTCGGAAGGGCAATATATATGCTGCGTTTCGTCCGAAGGGTTTTCCTGTGGAATAGGAATAGAGGCTTCCTGTTCCGATTCCGATTTCTTTAAATCCGGGAGTTCTTTATTTTCTGCAAACGGAACGAGCCGGGTTATAGATTGGAGTATAAATAATATTAAGAGTATTATTAAAAAATTTTTTCGCATTTAAAACTTCCTTTAATAAGAACAACGATTACAGCATTGAGTTACTATAATATTAATTTTATTGATAGTATTAATACTATAATAACTCAATTGAAGACTATATACAATACATGAATAAACTTGGTATTATTTGGTCTATGTGTCATGGTATAGGCAGTGCTTACTCCGATTGTTAATCATTTTAGATAATCCCAATTAGCTCAACTTTTTGTTTATATAATCGAGGGCTGGGATGAGAAAAAAGTCGGGATAACTAAGTTTACCGGCTTTTCAAAACGAAATAGAATGCGGATGCTAAACTCGTGAGGAACCTCGTTAAGTGCCGACGTTTTTTAACGGGTTCCTTGAGCATTTTATGTTCCTCACGGCTGAATCAAGGCACTAACTAAATGACATTGGCTTTTAAGAATGCGTTTTAGTTGCTGGCACATAAATAACTTTGAGGGTGTGCTGGATATCGTACTATCATATATGGAAGAGCTGGCAGACAGCAAGGAAAATATCAGAAGAAAATAGCAGGTGGATAGGCGGATAAGGGCATGGTTGTGCTGGAACCAAAAAATCACGAATGACAGATATGATGATAGATGGTACAATAACGAAAAAGGTGTACGGGCAGAAACGGGAGGAACTAACAAGAAAGCCACATAAATTTGCTGGGAGAAAATTACTCCGTGAGGACGGCATCTGTACATAGAAGGATAGCAACAGGCAGATGCCGGAATTGCGGAACATATTTTTGAAGGAAGAAGTGCTTGACAGATTTGACCGTGCTGTTTTTAGGGCATCATTGACAGGGTGATGGCGGCTGAAACATGTTCATTAAGCAGTGTCAATACATGTGGAAATATTCCATTTATTACCTACACTTAACCAAATAAACATACCCATGTGAAACCAGGCATGGACGAGCTTGGTTTGACAACAATAAAGAGCGAAGCTGTTTATGGGGAAATCGCTAAAGATAAAGGAGATAAGAGATAAAATTATGCAACCTTTTAAGGTATGGGTATTTTCGGATTTAATCGAAAAAAACAAAAGAGTATTTAAAATACCAGTATATCAACGCAATTATGACTGGTCTAATATCCAGTGTGAAAAACTTTATCAGGATATTATGAAGGCAAATGAACAGGACCACAAGCATTTTACAGGAACAATTGTCTATATTGTGGGCCATGATGGCAGCAACTTAAACGAAGTATTGATTATAGACGGACAGCAACGCTTTACTACTGTGTATATTCTTTTAAAGGCGCTTTACGATGCTGCAAAAGGGGTATCAGTCAGAATAGAAACCGAAATAGAAGAAGTAATGTTTAATAGAAACTGCGGTGAAAAATATAAGCTTAAATTGAAACCGGTGAAATCGGATAATGAGCAATTGCAGCTTCTGATTAAAGATAAAATTGATGAAATGGATAGAAATTCTAATATCTATAAAAATTATGTTACTTTCAGTAATTTGATTCAGGATACATGCACATCGGGCTTAGAGTTGAGCGATATCCTTAATGGTATTAAAAAGCTTGAAATGGTAGAAATTGTCCTGGATAAATCGCAGGGCGACGAACCACAGAAAATTTTTGAGTCCATCAATTCAACCGGGCTGGAATTAAGTTTGGCAGATTTGGTTAGAAATTACCTGCTTATGGATGATGAAAACCAGGATGGACTTTATGAGGACTATTGGTCTGTTATTGAAAAGAACGTAGGCTACCGGAATCTGGGCGATTTTGTTATAAATTTCCTGAACTCTCAGATAAGTAAGTCTGTAAACGGCAAAAATGCATATCGTTTATTTACGGAACATTGTGAAGGGAATAATCTAAACCACGAAGATATGCTGAAAAAATTGCGGAGGACATCGAAATATTATGGAGCTTTTATAGGTGAAAATAATTTTTATAGTGAGGAAGTTTCAGCCTATCTGGGAGCTTTCTATACTATTAAGCAAACAACTATTGTTCCTCTTTTGTTCAGGATGTTTGACGACTTTGAGGATAAGAATATCGACGAAGAAACCCTTTGCAAAGTGTTGAAATATTTACTTACATATCTTGTCAGAATAACTGCTTGTGAAATTAACAAGAATTTGTCAAAATTTATGAAATCCATGTATGATAGGGTAATTGACGGGAATTATGACAATTACTATGAAAAATTTGTCATCTTTCTTAATGATTCAAAGACAAATGACCGCATGCCTACCGATAAGGAATTTGGGGATGCACTTATTTATAAACCGCTTTATAAGAAGCCGATTTGCAAGTTTGTGCTTTGTGTAATTGAGAACTCAACAAAAGAGCATCTTGATGTCAGCAATCTTACCATAGAACATATTTTACCACAGAAAGCAAATTCTGCAGTATGGAAAAAAGAAGTTGGCGGTAATTATGGTAAAGTATATGATAAGTACCTGCATACACTTGGGAATTTAACGATTACAGGGCATAACAGTGAATTGGGAACGAAGCCATTTAACGACAAAAAGAAAATTATTCGTGATAATTCAAAGGCTAATGTGTTGAATAAGGAAGTTTTATCTGCAGATAAATGGGATGAAGAGTCAATTTTAAAGAGAGCAAAGACGCTTTCTAATATTTTAATTGGCGAATTTGAATATATTGAGAAACATGCTGATGTTATCGAAACAAATGAATTGAGCTTTGGCGTCAATAGTGGTATTAATTTTACGAAAACTAAGCCGGAGGAATTTTCATTCGTTGGTGAATATGTTAAAGTATTTAGCTGGATTGATTTACTCGCCAAGTTCATTAATATTGCTTATGATTGGGATATGGAAACATTTCATGACTTGGCGGAAAAGGACTATTCGATTTCAAATGCAGACAGAGTATATATAAGCAATGATGAAAGAAAACTCCGAAAGGCTAGGCAAATTGGCAATAGTGGTATTTTTTATGAGGCCAATCTGTCAGCAAATAATATCATTTCATTTATTAAGGATTTGCTGCTAAAGATGAAATTAGAAATTGAAGATTTCAGTTTCTCCCTGTCAGATACACTTTTTGATATCGACGATGAAAATACCTGGTCAGAAGGGTTTGTGCCGGTTGGGAAATTATTTTATAATTTGATGGAAGATCTTATCAATAAATCAAAGATTACTAAAGCTGAACTTGAAGAACTGAAAACAAAAGAATACACCAAATCATTATTCCGTGGCACAGATTATCCAGTAGTTGCAAACCATAGGACAGACAATATAGGTAACTCCGCTTGCAAGAGATATAGGGCTAAACCTTTACGGTTTGATGATACTGATATTTATATTTCTACGCAGTTTTCGGAGACCAGCAGGGACGCTGTGATTGAATGGTACAAAGGGCATTTGACATGATTATTTTTCGGTTGGAAACCGGCATTGGGAAATCATCAAATTTTCCTGCAAAATAAAGGCAAGGAATGGAACATCTGAGTAAAAAGCAGACAAAGGGCTATCGGACAGGAGGAACATAAACATGGCGGAATTAGGTCAAGTATTTACAAAGGGTAATGTTGCCCATTATATGGTTTCCTTATTTGATTTGCCCCAATATGCCAATATAATGGAGCCATGTTTTGGAACAGGCTCTTTTTTGGATGCCCTTATGCTGCATGGATTTATAAATGTTACTGCCTGTGAGATAGATAAAGGGCTTTATGAAGCAACGAAAAACAAGTATCCCCAATACCGGCTTTTCAATGCGGACTTTCTTAAATATGATGGAGCTGAAAAATATGATGGTATTATTATGAACCCGCCGTACATCCGCCAGGAGAAAATTGACGGGCTGGAAAGCTTTGGGATAACAAAGGAAAAACTACGTTGCATTCCT
>ERZ808037.516-NODE-516-length-35120-cov-11.648118_pt1 | contig 35120 bp, 40 predicted proteins | sample MGYA00380190_ERZ808037 | MGnify/ENA primary metagenome ERZ808037 (study PRJEB31490, sample SAMN06133399) | mouse gut metagenome | isolation source: J9 | host: mice | place: China: Chengdu | collected 2015-05 ...
TTAGTTTTGTTACCCCCCCGCCGAAAAACTACAAAATTTCTTCGGCGTTTTCTTACAATTTCAAATTGGCGTTGACAGGCGGTCTCCCGGAAATTGGTCAACAGGTTGCGGTCAACCAGCTCATCGAAGTAGTCCGCCTTGGGCTTCATGATCTGGTTCTCCACCGTCACAGCCGCCAGCCGCGCCTCCCGGTCGGCCAGGGTCTTTTGCGCCACCGTCAGCGCCTTTGCCATCAGCTCCTCCGGGGTCATGTTGTCCGCCCCGGCGATGTAGCCGCCCGTGCGGCGGATGGAGGGCAGGACCTCATCAAAGATCCAGCTCTCAAACTCCTCTGCCCCCGGCAGCTCCGATTTGGCCGCCAGACGGTAGATGTCGCCCTCGGGGATGAAAAGCATCTCCTGCTCACCGCTGTTGGTGGGGGTACGGCGTTTTACCGTACCCTTACAATGGGCGGTAATTGCCTCGTTCGGGCGCTTATACCCCAGCGCCGCCGCCACGTCCTTGCCGCAGAACAGCGTCTTGCCGTCCTCAGTGACGGTTCGGATGTTCCCAAATTTGGGATGCTCGAAGATTTTCAGCTTGTTCATACTATTGTTCCTTTCTAATTTTTACTTGGTTCCTATGTAGAAGATTTTAAGAGCCCCCATTCCTTAAGATAACGAGTGGCTTCATCTGGATGGCACATAATTAGTTCGTCGATCTTAAGACCATGCTCGCGGTGCCACAGTTCAATCAAGAATCTGGCCTTATCCTCTTTGAGCTCATAATGCTTTCCCATTGGAGTCACTCCTTTCCTTTTAAGTTATGAGGCTGGGGTTGTCCAGCTTTCATACAATCATCTTCAATCCATGAGCGAAAAGAATTTCAGGATCCCAGAACCAACCAGGAATATCCCGACTAGCCAGCAGATGTACTCGAACCGCTCCAGCCCCATCGGCTCGCACTTAAATTCTACGTGCCCGCCGCCTTGCGGGCTGCTTTCAAATTCTCCCTCATGATGCCGCCTCCCTCAAAGCGGGGTTCAGCAGCATGGCTTTGATTTGCCCATAGTCCAGCCGCATTTCCACCAAGACACCGATTTGCTTTGTGATGCGCTCCACGGCGCTAAGTTCATCGGCGGTCATATAGTCGGTGGCGATGGCCTTTTGAGGGACGTTTCGCTCTTTGCGGAGCTGAGCGGCGCTTTTGCCAAATGCCGCGCGATAGGCAAGGTCGGTGTAATGCTTATACCACATGGATTTGTGGGGGCTGTCCGGAACGCAGTCCCGAATAGCGTCTGTCATATCCCGTCGGGATGGAAGCAGCTTTGCCCGTTCCACACGCCGCTGTAGAAGCTCTCGGCGCATTGCGTAAAATTGCCGGACCAACTCCACCTTGAAGTCAGCCACAATGTCATTGTTTTTCAAAAAGGTAATCAGCAATGTGGCCTGCTCCTCATTTAGAAAATAAATCTTGTGATCCTGGACACCGCCCTTTGTCTGGAAGGGTGTGATTTCAAATCGCACCCTTCCAAAAGCCTCTAAACGGTGCAACTGCCGCTCAATCGTCCGTTGAATAGAACGATAACTGATTTTCGTACTCTCGGCGATTATGTCTGATGTGGTAAACGGAACCGCGTCAATCTTGTTTGGTTCCCAAAATACAAGATCGGTCATAGAACCTCCTTTTCATGACAAACACAATGGTCACAATGCAGCTCGCCCTTCTTGCGCAATACCATCAATGGCACTTTTGTTGCCCCGATCTCAGGCCTATGGTAGAATGAGACTGGAGAAAGGGGGTGATTCTCATGGCCGCCAGGCAAGGCTTTATGGTTGAAAAGCTGTCAAGAGAAGAAATTGACGAACTTATCAAGCAATACACATCTCTCGGCTGGCAGTTTCACGGTCTTTCAGAACATGGTCGGCAACTTCTTTTGACACTTGACTGGCCTTTTGATTCTGAGCCTCCAAAACCAGGGTAAATACTCCCTGCTCGACCCCAAACATCTGCGGGACAGTGAAAAGAGTGTATCCGTGCATGATGCACCTTTTCGCTGTTTCCCTGTCATTGGTCACCACCAAATCTTCCAGGGTCCCGATTTTAGGATATGAGTATTGAATTACCGTTCTGGCTCTCCCCCCTCCTTTTGGCGCGCTGTCCTGAGTATCAGGCCGCACCCTCACCGCCCAGATGATCGATCTAAAAAGCAGAATCTTGTTGACTGTTGGAAATATACTTCCTATAATGGTCTCAGCCCTACATAGGGGCAGAAAGGAGATGGTGCCCATGCGGAGAAATCGGCAAGGCACTCTTTTTGCCCATACGTTCCAGACTCGCCGTTGGATTATACGGGAGCGCAATGCGTAGGGGCATAGGCTGAACCGGAACTGCCAAAGTGAACGATGCACCTTAGAAGCGTACGTGGTGTGTGCGTTGGAACGCCTTGCTGAGCCGAGAGGATGGAGACCTCGCGAAAAAACTGTATGCTCGTGCGGTTTCATGCAACGCATTCTGGTGACAAAATTCGGGGTAATGCCGTCCGCGACACCACCGCGGGCGGCTTTACTTATGTACTTGGCAGGCGGATTTCTGCCCCTATGCAGGGCCGAGACCGTCAACGGTTAGGCGCTGTCCTGCACCGATTCGGTGCGGGCAAATAAGTACTCCAGGGACATGCCAGGGAAAAAAGCATCTCGAATTGCAATTCCCTCCGGAAGGGTAAAGGCGGTTTTGCCCGCAAGTTTCAGCCGTATGCTGCGATCCGTCCTCTTTGCCGCACGCGATAGATCGGTTGTGGTGATTCCATACCCGGTTTTCAAGGTGTGGATTTTGCCGAAGTGATTGGTCACCCCTCTGTTGTGGCCAGCGATCCCCACGTTGCCATCCCAGCAGGAGGTGGATTTGAAGTGTCCTGCCCCCTTGGCCAGGCTCTCCAGGCTCTCCGTCTCGTAGACCTTGACGTTTACCCCGATACTCGGGATCTTCAACCGGCCGATGCTGCCATCCGAGTAGTAGAGCCCATCCGGCAGGGTGAAAGGGGTAGACGAGGTGGACAAAGTGGTGACATCGCTCGCCGGCGGGGTCACAGACTCAGCGGGCGGGTAATAGGCGGTACCGCCTCCGATGGGAGTAGTGGCGGTACCGCTCGTCTGAGTCTGCGTCTGCGGGATCAGCACGGCCCCGCTCCCGGTCTGGTAGGACTCAGGGCTGCCGAAGGGCGGCGGAACCACGGCCGCATTCTTACTGCGGTCGATATTGCTCTGCTCCGTCACACCGCCGCCCACTACTGTGACCTGGTCCACCGATGTGGGGGAGGCGAACAGGGGGTCCTCCGGACCGTCGATATTATACTCGGCCGCCATGGCCGTCGTGGCCATCGCCATGGTGAGCATCAGCGCCACCCCGGCCATCGTCAGCAGTTTCTTCATAGCTCATGCGCTCCTTTCGTTTCATCACAAAGTAGGTTCCGCCCGCGCCGGCGGCCAGGGCGGCCAAACCGAGCACTGTCATAACCGGCCATCCCGCTCCGGCCTGCGGCTGTTCCTCCTTCGCCACAGGCTCCGGATCAACAGAGGCGATAGGGGTACCGGTAAAGATGACGGTATAGCGGATGACCGTCACGCCGGTACGGTACACCTCTCCAGTGTAATTGGCGGTAGTTGTGTAGCCGGTGACATAGCTGACCGACTTGCTGCCGCCGTAGGTGCAGATAGCGGTAAACCGGTCTCCGATCTCGTAGTCATCGGCATTATAGGTATTATCAGTCTGCCACTGGACATCCTGGAGCTTCAATGTCTGGCCACCCTCTGTGATGGTCTTGGGCAGGTGGTTGGTGTCTGCGCTGGCCAGATTGGGATAGCTGCGGGTAGCCGTGACAGGCTTGGTGGAGCTGCCATACCCGGCAGGTTCGGTCTTGATGCTGTCCAGCACCAAATGGAGCGTACCAGAGAATCCGTCCTCTGTGGTCGTCTCCTTCTCCTGGGGCAGCAGTTCAAGGACGGTTTCCATGTCCTTCTTGGCACTGTCCACAGTTTCCGTCTGGGTGATGGTCTGGGTCTCGGAGCCGATGACCACCTCCCGCAGAATGTCGGTGCATTCATATCTGGACCCGTCCCGCTCAAACGCCTCCATGGGAAGCGCAGCAGGGTCCGTGTTGGGCGAGAGGTCATAGACCTTGCGGATTTCCCTGGAATCCTGGTCGATGATGATGTCCACCGGCAGCAGGGCCTCCGGGTCCGCCAGATCTACAGACGCTGCCCCGGCGGGCAGCACCAGCGCCGCCAGCACCAGAAGCGATACCAACAGGGAAATGAACCTTTTTTTCACTGGGCGTTTCCTCCTTTTTTGGTTGTGTGGTTCATTTGCGGTTGCTCAGGGGGTGTACTGTCCGCCCTGGATCAGCGGCTGCAGGTATGCCACCGCGAATCCCAGCGTGTTGAGGACGATCCACGTCACCACGATCCGTTTGAGCCAGCTGGTGGCCTCGGCAACCGCCCGCTCGTTGCGGGAGATCATGCGCACCAGCAGCGCCACAGCCGCGGCTGTCACGCCCACGATAGTGGAGATGCCCACCAGCTGGCCGTAGACGTCCGCAATGATCGTGGAAAAGCGGGTCCACATGGTGTCGGCTGCTGCGGCAGGCTGTGCGGTCAGCAGCATCATGTAGCAGGCAGACACTGCCGCTTGTACCCGGCGCTGCAGCCTTGCCGATCTGGGGCTGATGGTGTGCTTCTCGTGCTCTTTTTTCGCCATACAGGTTCCTCCTTCCTGATAATCTGGACAGCAAAAAGCGCCGGGCCGCAGGGAAGCCAAAGGCTCTCTGCGGGACCGGCGCACTGCCCGTGCCCACTTTTGGACGCTACCATCATACCACATTTACACTCCCCATGTCATCAGCGGCAGCGCTGCCAATTTTCCTGCCATTTTTCTGCCATCAGTTTCCCTCCAACAAGGTCAGGATCTCCAGCCATGCGTCCAGGCACCCCGCCGGGGCCGTCCAGAGCCGGATGGAGAGGATGTTGACCGCCTGCTGCCGGAGCCGGTAGTAGTGCCGGTCCGAGATGTCCAGCCGGTACAGGATCTCCTGGTGCGTGAGCTTGTCCGGGTGACAAAGGTCTGGAAAATGATATTATACATCATCTCGCCGTTCCCCGGCTTCTGCCGCAGTACCGTCAGGGCATCGTTGATCCGGTCCAGCAGCAGCCGGGACTGTTTGATACTCAGCATCCGATGCTCCAGCCGGGTGTTCCCCATGGCCAGCTGAGTATCCACCATGCTGAGTAGGGCGTCCAAGTCCTTCAGCGGGCGGTCTAGCTCCTCCGCCACCTGCTCCGGGAAGCATTCCAGCGCCCAGACGATGTCCCGGTAGTGCTTGAGCATCATCTGGGTGTTATGGTACATGTTGCGGCGCAGAGCCTGTTCCGCCTGACGGGCTTTTTCATTCACAATGCTGTGGTCTTCCACGATCCCCCGGCGCTCCAACAGCGAAATCAGCTGCTCCGTCTGAGGAGAAAATTCATTTTTCGGCAGCTCACCACAACGGGTCGCCTTCAAATCTGCCATAGTCAATACCTCCAAAATCGAATGGCGGGCCGGCTTTGGGGCCAGCCCTGGGCAAAAGCTCAAATTCGACCGGGGAAATTCCCTCTACACCCTGGCAGTCCTCAACGAAACTCTTACAATGCCTACACGGAGAAAAATACGCGCGCGTAATAGGGCAGCCCGAAACTGCAACACGGCACTGCTCCACCGCGGGGTCAGACTGCGGCTGCGGGATCTGCGGCATTACCTTACGGCTATACCATGCGACCCAGCGGTTCACCCGCTCATGGTCGCTTCCGCTATTGGTGTGCGTATTTCCGCCCCAAATGCGTATTTCCTCTAAAATACGTTTAACTTGTGCTGACTCCGGCAGAGTAAAAGAGGTTCCTGCTGGGTAGCCGGTGTTAAAGATCAGGCAGCCGAAAGAGCCAGGCAGCTTTTGCAGCGGGAAGGCATCCGCGTGCTTCTTGAAAAAGCGCCAGACCTTCGTCTTCTCCCATCCCCAACGGTGGCCGAGGGTTTCCAGGGTCAAAACGGCGCCATACTTGCCGAACTGGATAACAGGCGCCATATGAGAGAACGCATTGCTGGGCTCCTGCCATACTGTGTGGCACCAAAGATCCAGCCATGCGTCCGACTCATCAAAGTGATAGTGCGCTTCCGCGAGGCGCTGGGTAATGTTCCGGGGCAGACATAGGAAGCCATACCCCTGGGTGGCATAGACGGCCTCGGAGCCCATGCAGGGCTCGCCGGAGCACTGGACCACCCAGTCTTTGATCTGATAGGTGAGCTTCTTTGTCTTGGGGTTCAGCTCATAATCTATGCAGCCCAGCTGGGCCAGCTTGTCCATCATCTCCAGGGCCTTGCTCCGGTTTTTGATGCCAAGGATGCTCTTGAGCCCCACGATGCCTCCTGCCCAGGCGCCAATGGTAACTTGATTGATATAGCCACAGTAGCGAGCCTGCCCGTTGCGGAAGGCCGCACGGGAGGCCAGCCGCGCCCAGGCGCCCATGACGCCCTTGCCTGCTGGAATCTGACCGCGGGGGAGCTTGACCCATTGGTACTTTAATAGGCACTTCACCTGGCTGGCCTCCTCTCTGATATTTGGATTGAAAAAGGCCTCGCTCCATGCTAAAATGGACAGGCATGAAAGCGAGGCGAAAAAATGGTATATGCGTGCGATCATTGCCACTTCCTGTTCTCTCGGGTATCTCCGGTCGAGCAGTGTCCGGACTGTGGAAAAGCGTGTATCCGGCCTGCTACGCGGGAAGAAATAACGGAATTTGAAAAGCGGAATTCGGATAACCTGTGGGAGGACAGAGAATTGTGAGTATTCCTGTGGTTTACAGCCCCACCAAAGCCCAACTGGATGATTGAAATGACCTATCTATTCCGTGAAAAATACATAAACACAACAATAATATGGATTGGAGAGAAAATATATGGAACATATTATCATAGCAGTCAATATGGAAAGTGCAGATATCTTTTCTGGTTTTTCCGATAGCTATCCAGAGTTTTCGTTGCCCATAGAGCACAAAGCTTTCATTGGACCTGACGAAATCATGGAGTTTATTTTTACACTTGGTCCTCCCGCATTGTCGGCATTAGCCGCCTATCTTGTAGCGCGACTTCAAAATGCGAAAAAAGAAATTAAAATAAAGAAGGGAGAAATGGAGATAGAATTAAAAGGCATAAATATTACACCGGATGAAGTCATGAAACTACTTTTGAAATTGGAACAAAAAGAACAGCATGAATAATGATAAAAGAGAAAGTTTCTTCATCAACTATTACATGTCCAACAGGGTCATGCGTAAAACGCATGACCCTGAAGCACTCCACCAAATTTATGCCTCAAAATACGCAAATTGGATTGTCCCATTTTTGAAACAGCATGGAATAGTAAATGCGCCATCTTTGCTGTGTTGTAATACACTTGCTCAATTACCAGATTTTTTCACACTGCAGAAACACAGCTTTTTTGTTTCAGATTATTACCTTTATTCATATTTTTATGACATAAATTATACTTTTTCGGATAGCGCACGGTATGAGTTCTATATTGACCTTATTATCAAGACATTCATTGAATTAGCATATTTAACGAAACACATTGATTTGAGTTATTCCTTAGCTCAAAATTCACCGACCATTGAAGAATACAAAAACACAAGCGATTATCGGGATCGAGATCTATCTGTTTCACTCGTAGAAAAAACGGATTTGCAAGAGGCCTTTACATTTTTGCATGAGGCTACCCATTTCCTCTGTCGTAGGTATCCAAATCTGGAGGATATGGAAAAAACAATGAGCGGATTTTGGAATGTGGCACCCCTTAATCTTACTTCGCAAACACTTGAAGAATGCTATTGTGATTTCAACAGCGTAATTTTTATTTTGAAACAGACATATCCTTCCAACAGATTGCAAAAAGAAAAGTATTTTGAAGACCTGTTTTTAACACTAATCTATACTTATACACGCCAATTAGTTTATTATTTCCAAAGTATTTGCGTAGAAGAATATGAAAACTATATGGATCAAGAATTAGAATTGCTTTGGTTAAGATTTGGTGGGATACACGCTTATATTACAAAATATTTATCTTCTGTGGGGTTTGCGGATGATATTCCCCTTTTGGATTTTGTGTTCCATAAAAGCATTGAAATCTTCAAAAAACTCGGTTATGAAACAAGAAGAATGCTTAAATATATTAAGCAAGAGGGCGAAAGCAATTTAACTGTTTATGCAAATGTAAGTCATAAGGATAAAATAGCATATATCAAGTACTATCTTAAACTGTTGACTTAACGATGCAGGAAGCCAGTTGGGTTAATGATATGCTCCTCTTTGGCGTCCAGGTCCAAAGCTGGGTCTACCAGCGCAATGGCCCGGCGGATGCTGCGATACCCGTACTTGCCCCGGATTTTGTCCAGCGCCCGGTCGATGTCGGCCCGGCGCTGGGCTTTTTGCTCTTCTGGGAACAGCGACAACTGCACAACGCCGTCCGCCGGTGTCAGTCCGCTGGCCTTCACCGACAGGCTGCGCACAGGCTCCCTGCTGGTATGATGCCTCCGGAACAGCTCCACGGCCGTTTCCCAGATGTCCAATGTGTTCGCTGTGGGATGGTTGAGTTTGGCCTGCCGGTCATAGGACAGCAGGCGGTTGTCCCGGATACCCACGGATACCGTGGAACAAAGGCAGTTTTGTTCCCGAAGTCTGGCTCCCACACTTTCGCATAGGGCCATGAGGGTGATTTTCACATCATCTTCACTAATCAAATCCCGGGGCGCGGTAGTAGAGTTGCCAACGCTTTTCATGGGCGGAACCGCATAGTACCGCCGGACGCCGGAGTGGTCTTGTCCGTTGGCAAACTGATGGAGCATAACCCCGTTCTTGCCCAGCAGCCAGTACAGGAGATCTATGTTGGCCTGGGCCAGCTCCCCAATCGTGGTAATCCCATACTGGTTCAGCTTCCGTGTGGTGGCCGGGCCAACGTAGAGCAGATCGCTCACAGGAAGTCTCCAAGCCTTATCCCGATAGTTCTCCGGGGTAATGACCGTTGTGGCATCGGGTTTTTTCATATCTGAGCCCAGTTTAGCAAATACTTTATTAAACGACACACCTATTGAGACCGTCAGCCCCAGTTCCCGCCGGATGCGGCCCCGAATATCGTCCGCAATGGCCGGTCCCTCCCCGAACAGGCCCACAGAGCCGGTAACATCCAGCCAGCACTCGTCCAGACCGAAAGACTCCACCTGGTCGGTGTAACTGGTATAGATGTCCCTGGCCCGGGCAGAGAAGGCCAGGTAGCGCTCATAATGGGCTGGAACACAGACCAGGCCAGGGCACTGCTGTCGGGCCTCCCAAAGTACCTGGCCGGTGCGGATGCCGAACCGTTTGGCAATATCGTTTTTGGCCAGTACGATGCCTTGACGGGTCTCCTCGTCTCCGGCCACTGCCACCGGCTTGTCCCGCAACTTGGGATCATACAGGATCTCCACACTGGCATAGAAATTGTTCATATCCGAATGCAAAATCACAGGCTTCATGTCCTCAGTATATGAGGGCAGTCCGGCCTTCATCCTCGAAAGGAATAATCAGCATGTGCGGAAGATACAGTTTAGCACCGGAGCAGTCCAAGGAAATCGCCCAGATTGTGGCCGAGGTACAGGCGCGGTTTGGGGCTGCCAGCATCCATACCGGGGAAATATTTCCCACCAACGCCACACCTGTCCTGCTTCCGGACGGACAAAAAATGACCCCCAAGCCGATGACCTGGGGATTTCCCAGCTTCAAAGGCAAGGGGGTCATTATCAACGCCCGGGGTGAAACAGCGCTGGACAAACCGATGTTCCGCCGATCCGTGCTGGAACGGAGGTGCATCGTGCCTACGACCGGCTTCTACGAATGGGATAGCCAAAAAAGGAAATACCATTTTCGGCTGCCGGGGCAGGATTGGCTCTATCTGGCCGGATTATGGAATACTTTCCAGGGTGAGGAGCGGTTCGTGGTCTTAACCACCGCCCCCAACGATACCATCATCAATGTCCATGACCGGATGCCGGTGCTGCTGACCAATGACGAGGCGATGTCTTGGCTCCATGATACTGGAATGGCGTCCGCAAAGTTAACAGCCTTGCAGCCGGCTTTAGAGCGTATCGCTGTCTGATCACCATGGTATGCGCACCCTCTGCCCCCACAGTGTCTCAACCTGGACTCCTACCAGGAACCAGCCGCAACTATCCATCTCAATGTGGGTGGGCACCCACCGCTCGTTGAGCCAAATGTCCATCGTTGTGCCGCAGTGGAGACCGCCGTAGCAGTCGTCACTGTTGAAACGGATATCGGCACGCCCACTCTGCATATCAGGGATCAAAATTCCTTCTCTCATGTAGATTGCTCCCATCTAAAAATAGTAAGAAGTACCAGCCATGAGGCTGGTACTTCTTTTGCCATACCAAATCCTTTTCGTTTGTCGTAAAACTGTCGTAAAATCCAAATGTGTATTTCCAGATTCATAACAAATCACTGCATTTACACCGGATATTTCAGCTATACGGTTCGTTTTGCAAATTTCTGATGCTGATTTTTAATCCAGCGGCTTCATCGTGGGGAAGAGCAGAACCTCCCGAATGGAGTCGTTGTTGGTGAGCAGCATGACGCACCGGTCGATGCCGATCCCCAGCCCGCCGGTGGGGGGCATGCCGTACTCCAGGGCGGTGAGGAAGTCCTCGTCCATCATGCCCGCCTCGTCGTCCCCCTTGGCCCGGAGCTCCACCTGCTTCTGGAAGCGCTGGCGCTGGTCGATGGGGTCGTTGAGCTCGGAGAAGGCGTTACCCATCTCGCTGCGGCAGATGAACAGCTCAAACCGCTCGGTGAGCCGGGGGTCCGACGGGGAGCGCTTGGCCAGCGGGGACACGTCCACCGGGTGCATGGTGATAAAGGTGGGCTGGATGAGCTTGCCTTCCACCCGCTGGTCAAACACCTCGTACAGGGCGTTGCCCCAGGTCTTGTCAGCCGTCTCCGGCAACTCCACGCCGATGGACTTGGCGGCGGCCACCGCCTCCTCGTCGGACGTGATGGCCATAAAGTCCAGGCCGGTGTGCTGCTTCACCGCCTCGTGCATGGGCAGGCGGGGCCAGCCGGGGGTGAGGTCGATCTGCTCCCCCTGCCACTCCACCTGGTAGGTGCCCAGAATCTTCTGGGCGGCGGAGGACAGCAGGTCCTCAAACAGGTCCATCATGTCGCTGAAGTCGGCATAGGCCTGATACAGCTCGATAGTGGTGAACTCCGGGTTGTGCCGGTTGTCCATGCCCTCGTTGCGGAAGATGCGGCCCATCTCGTACACCCGCTCCAGGCCGCCCACAATCAGCCGCTTCAGGGGCAGTTCGGTGGCAATGCGCATGTACATGTCGATGTCCAGGGTGTTGTGGTGGGTGATGAAGGGCCGGGCGGTGGCGCCGCCGGAGATGGTGTTGAGCACCGGGGTCTCCACCTCCATGAAGCCGCGGGCATCCATAAAGTCCCGGACGTGCTTGATGAACTGGGAGCGGACGATGAAATTGCGCTTCACGTCGGGATTGACGATGAGGTCCACATACCGCTGGCGGCAGCGGGTCTCCACGTCGGTGAGGCCGTGGAACTTCTCCGGCAGGGGCAGCAGGGACTTGGACAGCAGGGTGATGGTCCTGGCCTTAATGGAGATCTCCCCCCGCTTGGTGCGGAACACCTCGCCCTCCGCGCCCACAATGTCGCCGATGTCGTACTTCTTGAAGGCGGCCAGGGCCTCCTCCCCCACATCGTCGATGCGGACATAGAGCTGAATGCGGCCCGCCCCGTCCTGGAGGTCGGAGAACACCGCCTTGCCCATCCCCCGCTTGCTCATCAGGCGGCCGGCCAGCCGGACGTTCTGGCCCTCCAGTTCCTCGAAGCGGTCCTTCACCTCATCGCTGTGATGGGTGACGTGGAATTTGGTGATGACAAACGGGTCCCGTCCCTGCTCCCGCAGGGCGGTCAGCTTGTCCCGGCGGATCTGAAGCAGCTCGGACAGGGAGGGCTCCTCCTGGGCGGGCTGCTGCTGGTTGTTCTGATCAGACATTGACACTCTCTCCTTTGTATACCGCTGGACGCCCTCACCGCTGGATGGCGACCACCTCGTACTCAATGTTGCCCGCGGGGGCCTCCACCACGGCGATCTCGCCGATGGCCTTGCCCAGCAGGGCCCTGCCAAAGGGGGACTCCTCCGAAATGCGGCCGTTCATGGGATCGGCCTCCTGGGAGCCCACCACCTGGTAGGTCTCCTCCTCGCCGCTGACCGCATCCCGCACGGTGATGCGGCTGCCCATGCGCACTGTATCGGTGTCGTCGGCGCGCTCCTCGATCACCACGCAGTTGGACAGGATGTTTTCCACCTCGGCGATGCGGGAGTACAGCTTGCCCTGCTCATTTTTCGCCTCGTCGTACTCGCTGTTCTCCGACAGGTCGCCAAAGGAGCGGGCCTCCTTGATCAGGTCAGCCACCTCTTTCTCCCGCACGGTCTTGAGGTAGACCAGCTCTTTTTTCAGTTCCTCCAGGCGCTCGGCGCTCAGCTTGTATTCCTTGGCCATCTTTGTCTCATCCTTTCTCCCGGCCGGTTCCAGCGGCAGGGGCAGAGACTGCCGCCCGCTGGGCGGGCGATCAGTCGCAACAGTTGTTCTATAGAATTATAGATACTTTGCTCCCTTTTGTCAAGTGTTTCTCCGCCATATCTCTATGTCATTCCCACAATTAGACTTAAGGAAGCACTGATTAGGCGCTGTTTGAAAATTGGCAGTGTGCCCAGCGGCGAGGGATTTTTTCGCCAGACAAGGCGATTTTGACGCCGAAATACTTTGTGTATTTCAAGTCAAATCAACGACATATGGCGGAAAAAGGCCCGCCGCTTGGGCATGTTGACAATTTTCAAACAAGCCCTAGGTGTTTTGCGGATCTTTTTCGCCAGTCTCCTCACCGTGACGCGCTATTTTTTCCGCGGCACGGACCGCTTCTTTTTCCTCATGCCCCCCAGCATGCCCGCCAGCGCGCCGCCGCACAAGCAGCCCGCCAGCTCGATGAGGGCCTGGCCCCCCAGCTCCAGCGCGTCGCTCATCAGCAGGCCCACCGCCAAAATCAGCAGATAGCACACCGCCCCCGCGGCCAGCCCGCCCAGCAGCCGCCGGGATTTCCAACGGGCGCAGGCCAGCAGGCCGCCGATGAAGCAGCCCAGCACACAGGCGGCCGCCGTCAGCTGGGGCGCGGCGTCCTCCTTCAAAATGCCGTTGGACACCGCCACAGACCCCAAAAGCAGGACGATCAGCTCCACCCCCAGGGCCAGCAGGCCGCCCAGGACCACCCCCGTAGCCATCTGCACCGCGTTGGTCCCCTGCGCCTCCGTCTTCCCCATAAAAAGCACCCCTTTCACATGGTTTCTATACCATATGCAAAAGGGGTGCTTGTCATTCCACGGCGTCAGGTCACTTGTCGGCCTTCTTATCCTTCTTCTCTTTTTTCTCCTCTTTCTCCGGGGCGGGCGCGTCCTCCGTGCTCTGGGTTCCCTTGCTGGAGATGGCCCACTTGGTGAACTCGACGCGCACCCGGTCCGCGCCGGTCTCCATCACCACGGTCTGCTCCTTCACCGCGCAGATGGTGCCCACAATCCCCCCGATGGTGGTGATGGTATCCCCCACCTTCAAGCTGCTGCGCATCTCGTCGGCGGCTTTTTTCTTCTTGTTCTCCGGCCGGATGAGCATGAAATAGAAAACGCCCACCATGGCGACAATCATCAGCATCGACGGGATCATAGACCCGCCCCCGGCAGCGGCGGCGGCAGACAGTTTAAGCATGGTTGTTCCTCCTATGTCTCATTGTTGGCTGGCTTACGGCAATAAAAGCATTATAGCGGAAAAACCTGACAAAGACAAGCCTTTTTTCAAAAAACTTCACGTCCCTCAGTCCGCTCTGCCTGCCAGCCGCTGGGCGTGCTCCCCCCGGAAGGCCGCAAACTGCCCCGCGTCCAGGGCGTCCCGAATGCGCCGCACCAGATCGTTGTAAAAATACAGGTTGTGCATCACCGCCAGCCGCATGGCCAGCATCTCCCCCGCCACAAACAGGTGGCGGAGGTAGGCCCGGGAGAAATTGCGGCACACCGGGCAACCGCAGCTGGGGTCGATGGGCCGCTCATCCAGCTTGAAGCGCTCGTTCTTCAGGTTCAGCGCCCCGCTCCAGGTGAACAGCTTTCCGTGCCGGGCATTGCGCGCGGGCATGACACAGTCGAAAAAGTCCACCCCCCGGGCCACCGCCTCGATGATGTTGGAGGGTGTGCCCACCCCCATGAGATACCGGGGCCTGTCCACAGGCATGTGGGGCTCCACCGCCTCGATGATCCGGTACATCACCTCGGTGGGCTCACCGACGGCCAGGCCGCCGATAGCGTAGCCGCCGCAGTCGATTTTGGCCGTCTCCTTCATGTGCCACACCCGCAGGTCCTCATAGGTGGCCCCCTGGTTGATGCCGAACAGCACCTGCCCCGGGTTCACGCAGCCGGGTAAGACGTTCAGCCTGTCATGGGCCGCCTTGCACCGCTCCAGCCAGCGCAGAGTGCGCTCACAGGAGGCCTTGGCGTAATCGTAGGGGGCGGGGTTCTCCACACATTCGTCAAAGGCCATGGCCACGTCGCTGCCCAAGTTGGATTGGATGGCCATGGACTCCTCCGGCCCCATGAAGATCCGTTTTCCGTCGATGTGGGAGGAGAAGGTGACCCCCTCCTCGGTGATCTTCCGCAGTCCCGCCAGGGAGAACACCTGGAAGCCGCCGGAGTCGGTGAGCATGGGCCCGTCCCACCGCATGAACCGGTGCAGCCCCCCCAGCTGCCGCACCACCTCGTCCCCGGGGCGCAGGTGGAGGTGGTAGGTGTTGGACAGCTCAATTTGGCAGCCGATGTCCTTCAAGTCGAAGGCGGACAGCCCTCCCTTGATGGCCCCCTGGGTGCCCACATTCATAAATACCGGGGTCTGCACGGTGCCGTGGGGGCAGGTAAATTCCCCCCGGCGCGCCCTGCCCTCCGTCTTGATCACACGAAACATGACTTCCTCCTCACAGCGTTCAAAGCAGAGCCTTCCAGTCCATCAAACGCTCCACCCGTCTAAAACGCGGCGACGCACTCGATCTCCACCCGGGCGCCCTTGGGCAGGGCCGCCACCTGATAGGCGGCCCGGGCGGGATAGGGGGCGGTGAAGAATTCAGCGTACACCTCATTCATGGCGGCGAAGTCGGCGATGTCCTGGAGCATGACGGTGGTCTTGACCACATGGGACAGGTCCAGTCCCTCCGCCTCCAGAATATTTTTGATGTTGGTGAGGGACTGCCGGGTCTGGGCGGCGATGTCCTCCCCGGCAAAGGTGCCGGTACTGGGGTCGATGGGGATCTGGCCGGACACGTAGATCACATTGCCCCAGCGGACCGCCTGGGAATAGGGGCCGATGGCGGCGGGGGCCTTATCGGTATGGATGGCTTTTTTCATGCTGCTTTTCTCCTTCTGATTGATATCACCGGGCGCTCCCCGCGCCTCATCGGAGCTCCACCCGGTAGCTCAGCCGCTTTTCCGCGCCGGGCGCCAGCCGGATCACATGGGGCTTATCGGCAAAGTCGCCGCTCTCGTCCTCCCGGGCGGCGCAGCCGTGCCAGGGCTCCAGGCAGATATAGGGGGCGTTCCCGTTGGCCATGGTCCAAAAGGCCACCATGGGGAATTCGCTGAAATCCATATGCACGCCTCTGCCCCCGTCCTTGTGCCGCAGGGTAACTCCCTTGGAACGCAGCCCCTCAAAAATCAGGGTGTCCAGCTGGTCAAAAACGGCGTGGTCCAGGCAGATGGTGTCGGAGTGGTCCAGCGCCGGTCCCGTTCCGCCGCCCAGCAGCCCTTGGGCGGTGGGCACGGCGGGGCAGGCGTCCTCCACCTGGTCGAACACCAGGCGGTAGTCTTCAAACCGCTCCCCCGCCCGCATGGGGCAGTTGAAGGCGGTGTGCCCGCCCACGCAGAACAGCAGCTCCTCCTCCCCGGGGTTGCGTATCTCAAACCGGGTCTCAAACCCGTTTTCCGTAAGCTGGTGGCGCACCCGCAGGACAAAGGGGAAGGGGTACTGCTCCAGCGTCTCCTCCGACTGGCACAGCTCCAGCACCGCAAAGTCCTCCCCCTGCTCCGCCAGGGAGAACTCCATCTGCCGGGCAAAGCCGTGGCGGCCCATCTCATAGCTGCGCCCGCCGATGCGCACCCGGCCCTCCTTCAAACTGCCCACGATGGGGAACAGATTGGGGTTGCGCCCCGGCCAGTAGCTGGGGTCACCGCTCCAGATATACTCCGTCCCCTGCTCGTCCCGGAAGGAGACCAGCTCCCCCCCCTTGGTATCCACCGCGGCGGCGAGGCCGCCCCGCTTCAGTTCGATCCTCATGCTCCGCTCCTCCTTCCGTCCCGTTCAGCGCTCAGGCCACAGCTGGTCCGGATAGAGCCCCGCCTCCGTCATGGCCGCGATGGCGGCGGTGACAGTGGGCTTGTCCTCCCGGTAGGTGACGCCGTACCACTTGTCCTCGCTGGGCAGCACCCGCACCTGGGCCTTGTCCTCCCGGATGAGCTGATCCACCACGCTGGGCAGGAAATACTCCCCCTTCAGCGGGTTTTCCACCAGAGCCTTGTCCAGGAACGCGGGGAAGCGGGCCTCCGCCTCGTCCAAAAAGCTGCGGGTAAAGCCCCACATGTTCATGGACACCAGAGTGTCCCCCGGCAGGGCCGTCCAGCTCTGTCCCCCGTCCTCCGTGTAGCGGGCGTCGTCTCCGTCCTTCTCGATGGTGGTGCGCTCATGGATGTCAACGAGGGTGCCGTCCCCCCCCACGTCGCACACGCCCCGGGCCACGGAGCCGTGCTCCGTCACGGTGTTCCTCACCCGGTAGCCCACCATGGCGTAGGCGTAGCGCTCCCCGTCCGGATGGGCGCGCAGATAGCTGTAGATCTCCCGGTAGGCCGCCGGGCCGTAGTAATCGTCGGCATTGATGATGGCAAAGGGGCCGTCCACCACATGCCGGGCGGCCAGGGCCGCCTGGGCGGTGCCCCAGGGCTTTGCCCGCCCCTCGGGCACGGCGTAGCCTTCCGGAAGGTCGTCCATGGCCTGGAACACGTATTTTACGTCCATGTGCCGCTCCACCCTGCGGCCCACCCGGGCCTTGAACTCCTCCTCAATCTCCCGCTTGATGACGAACACCACCGTCTCGAACCCCGCCCGGCGGGCGTCATACATGGAATAGTCTAGGATCACCTGGTCGTGCCCTCCCACCGGGTCCAGCTGCTTCAGGCCGCCGTACCGGCTGCCCATGCCCGCGGCCATGATGACCAAAACAGGCTTGCTCATTGTCCATCTCTCCTTTCATAACTCAGAACCTGACTCGCTATACCGCTCAGCCCCCCAGCACCGAGCGCAGGCACTCCACCGCCTCCTGCACCAGCTGGCCCACACTGAGGCCGTCCGCGCCGGCCACGATGTTGTCGCAATGCCCGATGGGCAGCAGAATCCGCTTGGCGGAGCTGCGCCCCGCCGCCAGGGCCATGGCGGGGGTTATCTCCCCCAGCATGGCGTCCGCGATGACCACGCCGATGGGTGCCAGGATCACATCCGCCCGGCCGCAGTTCACCACCACCGCGTTCTCCCCCGTGGCAGCGAAATCCGCCCCCGCCTTCAGCATGGCGGCGGTGGCCGCGCCGTTGGTCCCCACCGCCGTCACAGCCTGGTCGGGAAAGGCCTTCTTCACCGCGGCCACCAGCTGCCTGCCGATGCCGCCGCCCTGGGCGTCCACAATCAAAATTTTCATATCCTCATCCGCCTTTTCCCTCTCTCTCCACAAATATACCACAGCTCAAAATAAAAGTCACGACAAAAATACCCAGACCAGGAAATTGCCGCCTTCTCCCCCGCGCCGCAGCCGTCCGGCCCGACCGCAACAAAACACTTGCCATCGGGAAAAATTCGTTTATAATGGGAGGTAATGACTGCAAAGGGAGGCCTTCCTATGTTTGATTTCCAATATTACGCCCCCACCCGGGTGGTCTTCGGCCGGGGGGCGGAGCGCCGCACCGGCCAGCTGCTCCAGGAGCTGGGGGTGAAGCGGGTGCTCATCCACTACGGCGGCGGCAGCGCCGTGAAATCCGGCCTGCTGGACCGGGTGGCCGCGTCCCTGGACCAGGAGGGGATCATCCACACCTCTTTGGGCGGCGTGGTGCCCAACCCCCGGCTGTCCAAGGTCCGGGAGGGCGCGGCTCTCGCCCGGGAGTTCGGCGCGGAGCTGATCCTGGCGGTGGGCGGCGGCTCGGTGATCGACTCCTCCAAGGCCATCGGATACGCCGTGGCGGAGCCTGAATACGACGTCTGGGAGCTCTACGACCGCAGGCGGACGCCCAAGGCCTGCCTGCCGGTGGCCTGTGTGCTCACCATCGCCGCCGCGGGCAGCGAGATGAGCAACAGCAGCGTCATCACCAACCAGGACACCGGGGAGAAGCGGGGCTACCGCAATGACCTGTGCCGCCTCAAGCTGGCCGTCATGAACCCGGAGCTCACCGTCACCCTGCCCCCCTACCAGACGGCGGCGGGGTGCACCGACGTCCTCATGCACACCCTGGAGCGCTACTTCACCCAGGGGGGCAATATGGAGCTCACCGACCAGATCGCCGAGGGCCTGCTGCGCACGGTGATGAAAAACGCCCTCATCCTCCGGGACAACCCCGCCGACTACGAAGCCCGGGCGGAGGTAATGTGGGCCAGCTCCCTGTCCCACAACGACCTCACCGGCCTGGGGGCGGACGGAATGGACTTCGTATCCCACGGCCTGGAGCATGAGCTGGGGGGCATGTTCGACGTGACCCACGGCGCGGGGCTGTCCGCCGTGTGGCCCAGCTGGGCGCGGTACGTGTACCGGGACTGCCTGCCCCGGTTCGTCAAGTTCGCCCGCAATGTGATGAATGTGGAGCCGGGGGCCTCCGACGAGGAGACCGCCCTCAGGGGCATCGCCGCCCTGGAGGACTTCTTCCGCTCCATCCATATGCCCGTCACCCTGCGGGAGCTGGGGGTGGAGCCCACCGAGGAGCAGATTCTGGCCATGGCGGCCTCCTGCGCCAAGGGGGCGGGAGGCAAAAAGGGCACCGCCAAGCTGCTGTATCAGGCAGACATGGCGGAGATCTACCGCATGGCCCTGTGAGGAGCTGTGATGATTGATACCATTCGCGGCCTTTTACGCCAGTATCGGGAGCCGATCAGCTATATTTTCTGGGGCGTCATGACCACTGCCGTCAACTATGCCGCCTACTTCCTGCTGCGAAACGGCTTCCACGTTCCGCTGCTTGCCAGCAATGTGATCGCCTGGGCGGTGAGCGTGCTGTTCGCCTACTTCGTCAATAAGCTGTTTGTATTTCGCTCCAAGGACTGGACCTGGCGGGTGGCCCTTCGGGAGCTGTGGCAGATGGTGGCCTCCCGCGTGTTCTCCCTGGGGCTGGAAACGGGGATTTTGTGGCTCTTTGTGGCCCGGCTTTCCTGCAATGAGACCGTTGTCAAGCTCGCCGCCAACGTGGTGGTGGTCATCGTCAACTATGTGCTGAGCAAGTTTATCATTTTCCGAAAAAAAGCAGACTGACCCGGGAGCGGCCTTCCGCTGTCTTCCGCGGCTCCCCTGCCCCGCCAACGCTTTCCGCCTTCCGCGAGAACTGTCTCGCGGAAGGCGGTTTTTTGCGCTTTAGGCGCGGACGGCGGCATCTTCCCCCCTCGACGGCGTTCGTCGAGTACCAACGAAATTTGTCGAAATTTCCGTTGCGTCTCCACGCAATGTATGGTAGAATTATTTGGGAATTTACTAATTTCTGCCTTTGTCGGAAAGGGGGCGGCGCCATGGTCCTATATTGACGGTCGGATTTCAAACCGCTGCATTCCGGCCTGCTGTTCCATTTTAGAGCGGAGAAAGGGAGTAGAGCACTTGAAATCATTCCAAAAAATTGTCCGCCGTGGCGCGGCCCTGCTGCTGGCCCTCGCCCTGGGATTGGCCCTGCTGCCCGGCGGGGCACAGGCTGCCCCAGGGGGCAAAATCGACGCCGCCCCATGCGTCCACCAGTGGGACGCCGGCGCAGTCACCCTGGCCCCCACCTGCACCGGCCAGGGGGTTATGACCTTTGCCTGCGTCCAGTGCCAGGAGACCAAGACCCAGGCCATCCCCAAGACCGGCCATCGGTATGACGGCCGGGTGGTGGTCAAAACGGCTCCCACCTGCCGGAATGCCGGCTCTGAGTGGGTCTACTGCTCGGTGTGCGGCGACACCACCGGCGCCCACACCTCCAGAAAAATCGACCCCCTCCCCCACACCTACGACCCCCAGGACCCCGGCGTGGTGGTCAAGGAGGCCACCTGCTCTTCCGAGGGTAGGCTGCGGCGCACCTGCACCGTCTGCAAAGCTTCCACCAACGTCTCCCTGCCCAAGCTGCCCCACACCTGGGACAGCGCCGCCGGCGCGTGCGCCCTGTGCAAAACCCCCTGCGGGGGACACCGCTTTGACGTCGATGGAACGTGCTCCACCTGCGGCTTCCCCTGCGCCCACAGCTACATGGACGGCCTGTGCGCCATCTGCCGCGCCCCGCACCCCTGCGCCGACGGGGACAAGGAGATCCTCCCTCCCCTCGCCCCCACCCCCTCGTCCCCCGGGCTCACGGAGGGTCTGCGGTGCGCCGTCTGCGGTAAAATCTGGACGGCCCAGCAGGAGATTCCCCCTCTCACCCCCTGCTCCCACGAGGAGACCTACATCAAAATCATCAAAGAGCCCACCCAATGTGTCTCCGGCCAGGCGCAGGTCATCTGCAAAAACCCGGCCTGCGGCCAGGTGCTGGAGACCAGAACCATCCCCCGCGCCCACGACTGGGAGGAGCGGGCCGCCGGGGACCGGCTGATCACAATCTGCCGAAGCTGCGGCGCTGTCTCCCACTCTGTCCCCCTCCCCGCCCCCCAGGAGCCTCCCGCCTCCGGCGCGGAGTCCACCCTCATCGACGAACCCGCCGTCCCCCTGTCCGCCGCAGGGCTCAACACCGCGGAGCGCTTCGCCTATATCACCGGCTATGAGGACGGCACCGTGCGCCCCTTGGACCCCATGACCCGGGCGGAGGCCGCCGCCGTATTCTACCGGCTGATGACCGCCACGTTCCGCGCCGCCAGCCGGGAGGGCTCCCACAGCTTCTCCGACGTGGACCCGGCCGCCTGGTACGGCGCCGCCGTCTCCACCTGCGCCAGCGCGGGAATCGTTTTTGGCTACGAGGACGGCTCCTACCGGCCCGGCCAGCTCATCACCCGGGCGGAGTTCACCGCCTTTGCCGCCGCGCTGCTGGAGGGCGAAGACGGCGGCGGGACGGCGGATTTCCCGGACACCCAGGGCCATTGGGCGGCTCCCGCCATCCGCAGGGCCGTCCAGGCCGGCTGGGTCCAGGGCAGCGAGGGCCTGTTCCTGCCGGACGAGCCCATCACCCGGGCCGAGGCCATCGCCATATGCAACCGGATGCTGGGCCGTGCGCCCGACGGGGTGCGCCCGCCCCCGGACACACGGGAGTGGGCCGACAACCCCAAGGACGCATGGTACTACGCGGACATTCAGGAGGCCACCAACGGCCCTGTTCTTTGAAAAAACCGGGGGACGCCTGCTCAGGCGTCCCCCGGTCCCTCTTTATGTTATTGGCCGCTCCCCTCCGTCACAATCATGTTCGGCCAGCGGTGCTCCATGTACCGGTCGTCATACTGCTGGTCCAGAAACTCCTCAAAGGAATTGGCGGGCTCGGGCTGGACGGCCCGGACGGTGTAGCGCACCATGGCCGCACTGGTCAGTACGGCGTTGCAGCCCATCACCAGAACCACAATCCAGGTGAAAATCTTTCCCGCCAGCGGGGGCATGGACTCAATTCCCTTGGACATGGGCGGGTAGATCACCTTGATCCACACCACCGCCAGCACGCCCCAGAAAAAGCAGAACAGCACATTGGTCCGCCCCCCGATGTTCAGCGGCATATCGCTGTAATCCCAGAACACCGTTCCGAACACCATCTCGGTGAACACGCTGCACAGGTACTCGTAAGCGCCCCCCACCACAAAACCGGCCAGAAAGACGTAGCGGTCGTTTTTCTCCGCCAGCCCCTGGAGCGTGACGGTGAGCACCACCGCCCCCAGCCCCCACACGAAGCTGAAGGGGCCGTAGAGCACGCTGGAGCGGTTCATCCACTGCCCGTCCACCAGGCCGCAGTAAAACGTCTCGATGATGTCCCCCAGCAGGGCGGACAGGAGAAACACCCACACCAGCTTGTCCCAGCACAGGCCCTTGGCGAAGGTGTAGGTCCCCTGCGTCCCCTCTCCGGCCTGGTGTATTCCCGGGTAGGCCTTTTGCAGGCGCTTCCACACGGTGTTGTAGATGCGGGAGGCCAGCTTCCCCTGGCCGCTCCCCGCCTGCCGCCGCTCGTAGCGGGAGGCGTCCCCGGTGCGCACGGCGTAAAACACCGCGGAAAAATCCAGCGCGATCAGCGCCAGCTCCACCAGCACCACAACCTGCTTAAGCACCTCGGGGACCAGCAGCAGCCCCGCCAGCAGCATCGGATGTATGATCAGATAGGTCAGGTAGTACACCCCAGCCACCAGGGCGGAGGCCAGCAGGCCCCTTCCCGTGCCGGACAGCAGGCGGCTGCGCTCCTGGTTCCACTCGATCTTTGGCCCTACCCGCCGGAAAAAATGGTCGGCGATGCTCTCCACCACGGAGGACACCACCATGGTGGCCAGGAAGGAGAGGATGTGGCGGCCCGCCAGGGTGGGCAGCACCAGGATCAGCAGGAAAAAGGTGAAGCCATAGGCGGGGATCAGCGGCAGCGACAGGATGCCCCGATTGCAGAACTGCCGCCGGGTGACGGCATAGTACCCGGCCTCCACCGTCCACCCCAGGAAGGAGTAGGCCAGCAGGAACAGCCCCAGGTCAAACCAGCTATACATGTACGCTCACAGCCTTTCTTGGTCATGCGGTCCGCCCGCGCCGGGCGTGCCCGCTTACCGTCTACTTTACCCAATCCTGTCGAAAATTGCAAGAGGTTTCAAGCGAGTTAAGAAGCCGGGGCGATTGACCAGCTGCTTAAACCCCGGCCCTGCCAGCCATTGACAGAACGGCGGCGGACGGCTACAATGGACGTAACCGAAGGGAGACAGCGGATATGAACACAGACCTGACCCGGGGGCCCGTGATGGGCTCCATGCTGCGCTTTGCCCTCCCCATGATCCTGGGCAACCTGCTCCAGCAGTGCTATAACGTGGCGGACACCCTGATTGTGGGCAAGTACCTGGGAAAAAACGCCCTGGCCGCCGTGGGGTCCTCCTTCACCCTGATGACCTTTCTCACCTCCATCCTGCTGGGGCTGTGCATGGGCAGCGGCGCGGTGTTCTCCATCCGCTTTGGCCAGCGGGATGAGGACGGCCTGCGGGAGGGCGCCCACGCCTCCTTTGTCCTGGTGGCCGCCCTCACCCTGGCGCTGAACGTCCTGGCCTTCGCCTGTCTGGACTGGGTCCGGGTATTCCTGCGGGTGCCCGGCCCGGTGTGGCCCATGATGCGGGAGTATCTGGCCGTGATCTTCTGGGGCATCGCCGCCACCTTTTTGTACAATTATTTCGCCTCCTTCCTCCGGGCGGTGGGCAACTCCGTGGTCCCGCTGGCCTTTCTGGGAGGATCCGCCGCGCTGAATATCGCGCTGGACCTGTGGTTTGTGCTGGGGCTGAAGCGGGGCGCGGCGGGGGCGGCGGAGGCCACCGTCATCGCCCAGTACGTCTCCGGCCTGGGCATCATGGCCTACGCCCTGGCCCGGCACCCCCAGCTGCGCCCCGCCGGCGGGCTGCGGCTGCGCTGGAGCCGGGTGAAGGAGATCGCCGGCTTCTCCATCCTAACCTGTGTCCAGCAGTCCGTGATGAACCTGGGCATCCTCATGGTCCAGGGCCTGGTGAACAGCTTTGGCCCCACGGTGATGGCCGCCTTTGCCGCCGCGGTGAAGATCGACGCCTTTGCCTACATGCCCGTCCAGGACTTCGGCAACGCCTTTTCCACCTTCATCGCCCAGAATTACGGCGCAAAGGAGGAGGGGCGCATCCGCGCCGGACTGCGGGGCGCGGCGGCGGCCTCCCTGGCGTTCTGCCTGGTGGTCTCCGCCCTGGTGTGGGCTTTCGCCGCCCCGCTGATGGGGCTGTTTGTGGAGGCCGGGGAGACCGCCACCATTCTGGAGGGGGTGCGTTACCTGCGCATCGAGGGGGCGTTCTACTGCGGCATCGGCTGCCTGTTCCTGCTGTACGGCCTGTACCGGGCCCTGGGCCGGCCGGGCATGTCGGTGGTGCTCACGGTGATCTCCCTGGGCACCCGGGTGGCGCTGGCCCACCTGCTCTCCGCCCTCCCCGCCGTCGGGGTGGCGGGTATCTGGTGGTCGGTGCCCATCGGCTGGCTGCTGGCCGACGCGGCGGGGCTGGGCTATTATCTGCTGCGGCAAAAGCGGCTGTTCCAATGGAGTGAACCTGCTCCGGCGGATTAGAAGCCTTCCGCCGCCAAGAAGCAAATTACATTTTGGAGGATGATCCTATGGCGAAAAAGATTTTGAAATGGGTGGGCATATGCGCCGCCGTGGTGCTGCTGGCCGCGGCGGGACTGGTGGGCTGGCTCACCGTGCGGGAGTATAAGCCTGCCCCGGTGGAGGATTTGGACATTGCCGCCTTCGCCAATCAGACCATCGCCCCGGGGGACAGCCTCACTGTGCTGTCTCAAAACACCGGGTACGCCGGACTGGGGGCGGATTCCGACTTCTTTATGGATGGCGGAGCGGACGTGGCCCCCACTCGGGAGCAGATGGAGACCAACCTGGCGGGCCTCTCCGGCCAGCTGAGCGGGCAAAAGGCGGATGTGTACTTCCTCCAAGAGGTGGACACCGATTCCTCCCGTACCTACGGCGTCAATCAGAGCTATCTCCACCCCCTCAACGAAGCCTCTGAACTATACTATTCCAGCTCCTACGCCCTGAATTACTCCTGTGACTTCGTTCCTTTCCCCTGGCCGCCTCTTGGCAAGGTCCACAGCGGCTTGCAAAGCCTCAGCGCGTTCCCCGTGGAGAAAGCCCAGCGCATCGCCCTGCCCTGCCCCTTCTCCTGGCCGGTGTCCGCCGCCAACCTGAAGCGGTGCCTGCTGGTGAACTATGTCCCGCTGGAGGGCTCTGACAGGCAGCTGGTGCTGGTAAACCTCCATCTGGAGGCCTATGACGACGGCGAGGGCAAGGCCGCCCAGACAAAAATGCTCATGGACTTCCTCACCGCCGAGTACGAGAAGGGCAATTACGTCATCGCCGGCGGCGACTTCAACCAAACCTTCCCCGGCGCGCTGGACGCCTTCCCCATCCAGGACGCCTCCCTTTGGACCCCCGGCGTGCTGGAAAGCGATATTCTGCCCGAGGGCTGGCAGTTTGCCTGTGACCTCACGGTCCCCAGCTGCCGCCTGCTCAACCACCCCTACGACCCGGACCCGGCGGGCAACCAGCTCTACGTCATCGACGGCTTCATCCTCTCCCCCAACGTCCAGCTGGACAGCGTGGAGACGCTGGACCGCCAGTTCCAGTACACCGACCACAACCCGGTGCTCCTCCAGGCCACCCTTCTGGACGGGCAGTGAGCCGCCGTCCTTCTCCGTCAAGCCTTCCACAAAGGGAGGGGCGCCCGGCCTGCGGCCGGGCGCCCCTCCCTTCTCACGCTGCGGACTGCATTTCAAGGGGGAATGCCCCCGCTCTGTGTCAGTCCTGGCGGATATGAATGTGGCTGTTGATATGGTTGGCGCAGTAGCAGTAGTACCCGTCGCATTTGGAGCAGTAGCGGAACTCCATATTGGGGTCATCCTGGTCGGTGAGGCCGCACACGGCGCACTTGTGGAGGTAGCCCCCCGTCTCCCGGGCCTTTTTCTGCGCCTGCTTCTGGGCCCGCCGGAAGTTGATGACCTGGGGGTCGGCCCGCCGCCGGACAAAGCCCAGCTTCATGGACCAGAAGGGCCAGGTAAAGATGAAATAGTTCACAAAGCTGGCCAGGGGGGCCAGGGCGAAGACCCACACCCCCATCTGGGCAAACTGGACCACGTCCACCAGGATGAGCACCACGTCCAGAATGGCCAGCCACTTCATCTTGATGGGGATGACGAACATGAACAGCACCTGCATCTCACCGTACAGGGTGGCGATCACCAGGAAGATGGACAGATTGATGTAGTAGATGCTGGCATAGCCCACCGCCAGGCCCAGCAGGGCGGAGAGCACCACGCCGCTGAGGTAGAACAGGCTGAACTTGGCGGTGCCCCACTCCCGCTCCAGCATCTGGCCCGTCCAGTAGTAGATGTAGCAGCTGAGCAGCAGGTAGAAGGGGTTGCTGTCCGTGGGCACCAGGACAAAGGTAATCAGCCGCCAGACCTGCCCGGCAAGGATATGGGCCCCGTTGAACATCATCAGCCCGCTGAGCCCCCCCCTTGTAAACAGGTCCAGCAGCCCCACGATCCCCTGGCCGATGGCCATGTACATCATCAGGTTGGGCACGCCGAACCCGGGGTGCTTGGCGCAGAAGCGGTCGATGGGGCCGTAATGGTCGTTTCGGTACATCAAGGAAAATTCCTCCTCTCGGAACATTCACATCATTATAGCCCCGCTGGCTGGAAAAATAATCAACAAACTGTGAATCATTTAGCGTAGGCCCGGACAATGTGGAGCAGCACCTCCACCACCGCGTCCATCTCCTCCACGCAGGCCAGCTCCAACGGCCCGTGGAAGTTGTAGCCGCCGGTGCCCAGGTTGGGGCAGGGCAGGCCCATGTAGGACAGCCGGGCCCCATCGGTGCCCCCCCGGATGGGCTCCACCGCCGGGACGAGCCCCGCCAGCTCCGCTGCCCGCTTGGCGTTGTCCACCAGGTGCATACAGTCCGACAGCTTCTCCCGCATGTTGTAGTAGCTGTCCTTCACAACGGCCTCCACCTTCGCCGTGGGGTGGGCGGCCTGAACCTGGGCGGCGGCCCGCTGAATCAGGGCCTTCTTCACCGTGAACTCCCCCTTGTCGTGGTCCCGGATGATATACTCCATCCGGGCCTGGGCGGCGGTGCCCTCCAGACGGTCCAGGTGGAAGAAGCCCTGGTAGCCCTCGGTCCTGGCGGGGACGGCGCCGGCGGGCAGCAGGGCGTTGAGCTCCTGGGCGATGAGCAGGGCGTTCTCCATCACGCCCTTGGCAGAGCCGGGGTGGACAGACACGCCGGTGATCTCCACCCGGACGGAGGCGGCGTTGAAGTTCTCATACTCGATGGACCCGGCGGCGGAGCCGTCCACGGTGTAGGCGTACTTCGCCCCGAAGGCGTCCACGTCGAAGTGGTCGGGGCCCTCGCCGATCTCCTCGTCGGGGGTGAAGGCGACGCACAGCCGCCCATGGGGGATATCCCCGGCGGCCAGCCGCTCGCACAGGGTCATGATCTCGGCCACCCCCGCCTTGTCGTCCGCCCCCAGCAGGGTGGAGCCGTCGGCGGTGATGAGGGTCTTGCCCTTCAGCCCCGCCAGGAAGGGGAAATCCGCCGCCTTGATGACCCGGCCCCCCTGGGGCAGCGCGATGTCGCCCCCGTCGTAGTTCTCGTGGAGGATGGGGCGGACGTTCTCCCCGGAGAAGGCGGGGGAGGTGTCCATGTGGGCCAGCAGACCCAGGGCGGGGGCGTCCTCATGGCCGGGGGCGGCGGGCAGCCAGGCGGTGACAATGCAGTGCTCATTGACGCCGGGATTTTCCAGCCCCAGCTCCCTGAGCTCGTCCACCAGGACCCTGGCCAGCTCCCACTGGCCGGGAGTGGAGGGGGTGGTCCCCGTCTCCTCGGAGGAGGCGGTGGGGCACTTCACATACTTCAGCAGTCTCTCATAAGCTCTCATTTGTCCATCTTCCTTTCAGAATTTCATCGTCGCTGTGACCTTGTCTTTGTCGGGGGCGCACCCCCGCTCCTCATACCATCACCGGATTGGCCGTCCACTCCAGCCCGCAGCCCCCCGGCTCCCGGCGGCACAGCTGGTAGAAGTCGGTGCACCGGGCCTCCAGCTCCAGCAGGGGCATCCCCCTGCCGTGGGCGGGCTTGGTGACAAGAGGCACGGCGGCCCGGCCCTTCATCTCCCGAAGAACCTCCCTGCCCCGCCCGCTGGCCCCCAGCACCCGGAGATAGGGGACCTCCCCAGGCCGGTGGTCCTCTCTCAGCCCCAGCGCCCCCCAGAGGAGGGCCCGGCGGATGCGGGCGTGGGCGTACCGCTTGGTCTTGGCCAGGGCGTACGCCTCCTCCAAGCTCCTCCCCTGGCGGACGGCCCGGAACAGCCGCCGGTCCAGCCCCTCCCCGCAGTCGGGCAGGGCGGCGAAGTCCCCCTGGTCCATGGCCCGCAGCCGGGCCAGCGCCGCCCGCTCCCCATATTTCAGGCTGGCGGGGTTGTCCGCGGGCAGCTCTCCCGCCAAAATCCGCTCCCGCAGGAAGGAGGCGGAGGGGTACTCCGGATGGTCTCCCCCGTCGTGACCCGCCCCCGCCCGCCGGACCGTGACGGACCGAATCTTGCTCCCCAGCCCGCTCAGCGCCCGGATATACTCGATGCCCAGGTTGTTGTTGGGGCAAGCCAGCAGACCGGCCGGCCCCTCCCCCAGCAGCTCCCCCACCGCCCCCTGGCGGCAGGCGGCGAAGGACAGGCCTTCATCTAAAAAACGGCGCAGCCCGGCCCGATAGGCCGCGCTGTCCAGGCAGGCGGCCACCCGCTGGAGCTCCTCCACATTGCCGCACTCGCTGCCAAAAGACAGGTGGGTGACCACCCCCGTGGCCGCCAGCACACCCACCGCCCCCCGGGCAAACCCCTCCGCCGAGGCGGCGGCCCACACCGTGGGCAGCTCCAGCACCAGGTCTGCGCCCCCCTCCAGGGCGGCCCGGGCCCGGGTCCATTTGTCCAGCAGGGCACACTCCCCCCGCTGGACGAAATTCCCGCTCATCACGGCGACGACAGCGCAGTCCCCCAGCAGGTTCCGGGTCTCCCGGATGTGGAGGGCGTGCCCGGCGTGGAACGGGTTGTATTCGGCGATGATTCCCGCGACACTCATTATAATGTTCTCCTTTGCCGGTTCCTTCTGGGCCCGGCCTCCGGCGGCCCGTTTTCTGCCTGCGCAGAAGGCAGGCAAAGGCACGCTCAGGGTGAGGCCGCCCCGGGGCGCAATTGGATACGTCCCCGCCGCAAAACCCCGCCTCCCCAGGCGCAGGTTATGGACCCCACTCCTTCTCAGTGCCGCACCCACATGCGGCAGCCCAATAGGGGCGCTCCGCATCCCGACCCCCACGCGCCGGAAGGGTCAGCACTTACGCCCCGTAAATTGGTCCCTTTGGGGTACATAGGGGCCGAGGCCCCTATGCGCACTCTTTGCCTACTTTCTCTTGCGCAAGAGAAAGTAGGCCGCCGGAGGCCGCGCCTCCGCGCTTCCCTGTCACGCTGCGAAGCGGCCAGGACGCTCAGGTGCTTTCGCTGCGACTCGGCCTGGTCTCCGGGCCGCCTTGCGGCCCTGCGCTCGGCCTCGCTCCGCTCCAAGCGCCCCTCGCTGTCCGCTTCTCCGCGCTTCCCTGTCACGCTGCGGCGGCTGCGCAACGCGGTTCTAACTCCTCCGACTGCGGGAAAACCCATCCGGGGCCCCTGGCCCCTCCTTGGACTTTTCCCTCCGCTCCGGAGTTAGCCCGCTGCTCCGCACGCCTCCGCGCTTCTTTTTCGGCAAAATCGAGAAAATGCTTGCGATAATCCGTACCGTGTAGTATAATATGTCGTTGTATGGCCGCGCTGCGGCCGCATCTGGCGTTGCCGCCTCTCATTATAATCCCAAACCTGTCCCAAAGTAAATACCCAGTTCTGTATGGCTGCGTCCCCGGCTGGGATACGCAACATGCGACAAAGGAGTGCTTCAACCATGAAAGTCCTCGTCATCAACGCCGGCAGCTCCTCCCTGAAATACCAGCTGCTGGACACCGCCACCCAGGCTGTTCTGGCCAAGGGTCTGTGCGAACGCATCGGCATCGACGGTAAATTCACCTACAAGGCCCCAGGCAAACCCACCGTGGACGCGGCGGACGTGGCCATGCCCACCCACGCCGAGGCCATCCAGGCGGTGCTCACCGCCCTGGTAAACCCCGAGGGGGGCGTCATCTCCTCTATGAATGAGATCGACGCGGTAGGCCACCGGGTGGTCCACGGCGCGGAGACCTTCGCCTGCTCCGTCCGGATCGACGACAAGGTGATGGCCGCCCTGGAGGAGTGCATCCCCCTGGCCCCCCTGCACAACCCCGCCAACATCACCGGCATCAAGGCGTGCTCCAAGGTCATGGGCCCCGGCGTGCCCCAGGTGGCCGTGTTCGACACCGCCTTCCACCAGACCATGCCCCCCGTGGCCTTCACCTACGCCCTGCCCTACGAGTACTACCAGCAGGACAAGGTCCGCCGCTACGGCTTCCACGGCACCAGCCACCGATACGTCACCCAGCGGGCGGCGGACATGCTGGGCAAGCCCATCGAGAGCCTGAAGCTCATCTCCTGCCACCTGGGCAACGGCTCGTCCATCGCCGCCGTGGCCGGCGGGAAGAGCGTGGACACCTCCATGGGCTTCACCCCCCTGGCGGGCCTGCCCATGGGCACCCGCTCCGGCGACCTGGACGCGGGCATCCTGGAGTACCTGATGACCAGGCACGGGCTGGATATCAAGGAAATGGTGAACATTCTCAACAAGAAATCGGGCGTTCAGGGGGTGTCTGGGGTGTCCTCCGACTTCCGGGACCTGTGCTCCGCCCGGGACCAGGGCAACGCCCGGGCCGCCCTGGCGCTGGATATGTTCAACTACGGCGTGAAGAAATACATCGGAGCCTACGCCGCCGCCATGGGAGGGGTGGACGCCGTCATCTTCACCGCCGGCGTGGGGGAGAACGACGCGGACCAGCGCATGGCCATCGCCTCCGGCCTGGAGTTCATGGGCATCAAGATGGACCCGGACGCCAACAACATCCGGGGCAAGGAGGCCATCATCTCCGCCATCGACTCCAAGGTGAAGGTGCTGCTCATCCCCACCAACGAGGAGCTGATGATCGCTCTGGATACGGCGGCGCTGGTGTAAGAAGCGCGAGACCCGCAAAGTGAGCCTGGGTTTTTCCCGAGGTGCAGCGAAAGCGCCCCGGCTATGCGCCCAATCCGAGCGTAACAGCATCGCACAGCAAAGCCCCCGGCGGACACTCCGCCGGGGGCTCTTTGTCACGGATTCCTGGCCCGCCAGGCCAGATACCCCTCCAGGATCAGGCTGGCCGCCACCGCGTCCACATTTTTTTTGTGGGCCTTCATCCTCTTGCCCGAGGCGTGGAGGATCTGGTGGGCCTCGATGGTGGTGCGCCGCTCGTCCCACAGCCGCACCGGCATCCCCGCCTTCTCCTCCACCAGGGCGGCGAACTCCCGGTACAGCTGGGCCCGGGGCCCCTCGGTGCCATCCATGTTCCGGGGAAACCCCATTACCAGCTCCTCCGCCTGCCGCTCCCGGGCAATTCGGGCGATCTCCTCCGCCGCCCGCGACCGATTTCGGCTCTGGACCACCTCAGTGTACCCCGTCAGCAGCCCCGCGGCGTCGGACACCGCCACCCCCGTCCGGGCGTCTCCGTAATCAATGGCCATCACACGCATTTTATCACCTGCTTTTTGCTGATCTGCAAAAACTGATGCATTGCCCTTTTTGATTGACCGGGTAGCCATGCTCCAGGATTTCCTCCTCACTGGGAATATGCACTTCTGGCATGGGAGCTTCGCCATGAAACTCAGCAAACGCGGCGATGGTACAGCAGATCAGAGCAAGGGCGCAGCAAGCGGCGGCGGAAAGGAACCATCCTTTTCTTTTCATTTAAAACACCGCCTTTCCTCAAATAAATTTTAATTGCACTGGATGTATTAACTAAAATTTTCTCAAACTAAGTCGCTTTTTAATTAATCATTGTAACATATGCTTTTTAGTTTTGCAACCCAATAATATCATGCTGAAGCTTCTTAATGTAATGGCCGAAAGGCGCAAGCTGTTTCCCAATAAAGTGGGTTAATCGGCGGCCTGGAAGCGCTTACCCCTCCACAGGCGGGGCTACCCGCTTCCTTATTTGCCCCACCGTTTCCCCGGTCGATTTTTCATGAAATATAATCGACAAAAAACGGACCCGAGGGATTTCCTCGGGTCCGTTCACGTTTTGTATAAGCAGGGGCGTGGATTACTTCAGCTCCACCTTGCCGCCGGCCTCTTCCAGCTTCTTCTTCAGCTCCTCGGCCTCGTCCTTGGACACGGCCTCCTTCAGGGTCTTGGGAGCGCCCTCCACGGCGGCCTTGGCCTCGGCCAGGCCCAGGCCGGTGATCTCGCGGACCACCTTGATGACCTTGATCTTGGCGGCGGCGTCGAAGCCGGCCAGAACCACGTCGAACTCGGTCTTCTCCTCCACAGCGGCGGCGGCGGGGCCGGCGGCGGGGGCGGCCATGGCGGCGGCGGAAACGCCGAACTCCTCCTCCAGAGCCTTGACCAGGTCGTTCAGCTCCAGGACGGTAAGGGCCTTGACTTCTTCGATCAGAGCGGTGATCTTCTCGCTAGCCATGATAAGATTCCTCCTAATTTTCAAATGTTAATATGTTGCGTCCCGTTGCGGGACAGCCGCTCACTCGGCGGCGGGGGCCTCCTCGGCGGGGGCTTCGGCAGCGGGCTGGCCGTCCTTCTCGGCGATGGCCTTGATGACGATGGCCAGGCTGGTGATGGGAGCCAGCATCATGCCCAGGACCTGACCCAGCAGGGCGTCCTTGGAGGGCAGCTCAGCCAGGGCGAACACGTCGTCCAGGGGGAGCACCTTGCCGTCCATAAAGCCGGCCTTGATGTTGAAGCGGTCACCCATCTGCTTGGCGTACTTGTTGACGATGCGCATGGGGGCGATGGGGTCTTCCTTGGAGATGGCCATGGAAGTGGTGCCGCTGAGCACCTCGTCCAGCTCACCCAGATTGACATCGTCCAGGGCGCGGCGCAGCAGGGTGTTTTTCACCACGGCGTACTCCACGCCATTCTCACGCAGCTCATGGCGCAGGGCGGTGTCCTCGGCCACGGTGATGCCCTTGTAGTCCACCAGGACGCCGGAGCTGGCGGCCTTCAGGTCGTCCACCAGAGCGGCCACGATGGCCTGCTTCTCACTGAGAACCTTTGCGTTAGGCATTGTTTGAATTCACCTCCGGGTATTGGATGGCGGCGTTTCAAAAAGAAAAAGCCGCTTTCGTGTCCACACGAAAACAGCGCAAACTTGGCGTATTGGCTGCATTCTCGGCGGGATTTACGACAGTATCCACGCTTTGCCTGTTCGCGACGTGTAGCTTCCCTCCGACTCGGACAAAACCCAGCCCCACCTTGTGGGCCTTGGGCTCTTGCCCTCGCTCCGATCTATCCACACTGCTCACGACGGCTCAGCGCCATGTGTCACCCGCTGTCTTTGAACACTTTTGGTATTATACTACTTTTTTCCCCCTATGTCAATAGGCAAAATTTTTGCCAAAGTGCTTGACTAGCAGGTATCAGCAGTATATACTAAAAATATAAAATAGATATATATTAGATGTACAAAAGATGTACTGATCTATTGTAAAGTGTAAAGGAGGTGCAATGATGGAAGGATTGGAGCAGGGGCGAGAAAAGCGTCTCATCTCAATCCGAGTATGGGCAGATGAATATGAAGCCTTCAAAAGCCAATGCCGGAATGAAAGGACCACACCAACCGCACTGATTAATAAATTTATCCGCGAATATCCAAAAAATGGACAAAATAAATGAAAAGGAAAGTTTTAGTATGAATCGACTTTTCGAAGACTATAATGACCAAAAGATTTTGGACACAGGGATCCTGAAGCCGAAAACACTGGAATCTTATAAATCAGGAACGCGCAAGGCAAGACCTGTAACAATCATTGCCGTTGCTCAGGCGCTGGGGGCGCGGTGGCAAAATTACGTCTGAACATGCTCTATCAAAGATGAAAGGGCCGCCGGGAAATTTCCGGCGGCCCTTCTGTTATGTTGTTGCACTCACGCTGCGCGGCCCTTATGGGGCCCCCGCAAAGCCGCCCTTTGGCTTTGTGGGGAAAGGAGGCGCAGCGGAATGAGCGAGCCTTCGGCGCAGCAGGAGGCGAGAGATGTGGAACTTGCGCCGACGCGCTCACGACGGCTCGGACGCTGTACTCACGCCTCGCCTGTTCGCAACGCGCGGCTTCGCTGCGACTCAGGCAAACCCCAGTCCCATTGCATGGGCCTTGGGCATTTGCCCTCGCTTCGCTCCATCCGCGCTGCTCACGACGGCTCGGACGCTGTTGCGTTATGCGAACTTACCGGTATTCAGCTTCACGCCGGGGCCCATGGTGGATGCGGCCACACAGCTGCGCACGTACTGGCCCTTGGCGGCGGCGGGCTTGGCCTTCACGATGGCGCCCATGAGGGCCATCAGGTTGTCGCCCAGCTTCTCGGGGCCGAAGGACACCTTGCCGATAGGGCAGTGGATGATGTTGGTCTTGTCCAGACGGTACTCCACCTTACCGGCCTTGATCTCGTTGACGGCCTGGGTCACGTTGGGGGTGACGGTGCCGGCCTTGGGGGAGGGCATCAGGCCCTTGGGGCCCAGGATCTTACCCAGACGGCCCACCACGCCCATCATGTCGGGGGTGGCCACCACCACGTCGAAGTCGAACCAGTTCTCCTTCTGGATCTTCTCCACCATATCCATATCGCCTACGAAGTCGGCGCCGGCGGCCCGGGCCTCGTCGGCCTTGTCGCCCTTGGCGAACACCAGCACACGGGCGGTCTTGCCGGTGCCGTGGGGGAGGACGATGGCGCCGCGGACCTGCTGGTCAGCGTGGCGGGAGTCCACGCCCAGCTTCACGTGCAGCTCCACGGTCTCGTCGAACTTGGCGGTGGCGGTCTTGATGAC